>Ga0255058_10000023_pt1 | contig 88433 bp, 76 predicted proteins | sample Cases_109_9_MG_FD_188637 | JGI IMG/M metagenome (GOLD analysis project Ga0255058, IMG submission 188637) | Seawater microbial communities from Amundsen Gulf, Northwest Territories, Canada - Cases_109_9 | ecosystem: Environmental > Aquatic > Marine > Gulf | place: Canada: Northwest Territories...
TCGGCTTCCCGGCGACGATCGGCGAGGCGGCCTTTAGGGCAGTGAAGCGCGCCTCGGAGCTCATCGACATGCGGGAGCACCAGGGCGCGCACCCCCGGTTTGGGGCCACCGACGTGGTTCCCTTCGTTCCCGTATCCGGGGTGACGATGGAGGAGTGCGCCGAGATCGCCCGTCAGGTGGGTCGGCAGATCGGTGAGGAGCTCGGCATTCCGGTCTATCTTTACGAGCACGCGGCGAGGACGCCGGAGCGCCGCAACCTCGCGAACGTCCGCGCCGGCGAGTACGAGGGGCTCGCGGCGAAGCTCGCCGACCCCGACTGGGCGCCTGACTTCGGCCCGGCTGAATTGAACCCAGCGGCCGGGGCCACCGCCGTGGGAGCGCGCGAGTTCCTGATCGCGTACAACATCAACCTGAACACGACCGACCGTCGCTACGCGACCGAGATCGCCTACGAGCTCCGGGAGCGGGGCCGCTGGAAGCGGACCGGCAACACCGAGCCGTTCTACTACAAGGGCGAGGTCGTACGCTTCCCGGAGGACGGCACCTACCCCTGCGGCAACTGCGACTTCACGGGCGGGTCCTTCGAGGAGCTTTCCGAGCACTACGCGGAAGCTCACGGCGGAGACCTCGCCGAGCGCTACGCCTCTATCCCGATCGATTCCGACAACCCGAGCGGGCCGGTCTTCAAGGACGGACGGTTCCGGTTCGTGAAGGGGCTGGGGTGGGTGATCGAGGAGTACAACCGGGCCCAGATCAGCCTCAACCTGACCAACTACAAGGTGAGCCCGCCGCACGAGGTCCTGGAGGCCGCCCGCGAGGAGGCGCGCAAGCGGGGGATCGTGATCACCGGCTCGGAGATCGTCGGCGTGATCCCGTACGAGGCGATGAAATGGGCCGCTCACTCCTACCTGCGTGGGATGCGACGGTCCAGCGGCCTCCCTGTTCCGGACCTGATGGAAACGGCGGTCCAGTCGATGGGTCTGCGAGAGGTGTCGGAGTTCGACGTGGAGGAGCGGGTCCTGGGCCTCCCGAGGATCGAGGGGCCGCTGGTGCTTCGGCCCACCTACGACTTCGTGGATGAGGTGTCGCGCGACACTCCCGCCCCCGGCGGGGGCTCGGTGGCGGCGCTGGCCGGGGCCCTCGGGGGCGCCCTCGCCGCCATGGTGGCGAACCTCTCGGTTCCGAAGGGCGAGTTCGACGGGCAGTACGACACGCTGTCTTCGATCGCCGAGCGCGGTCAGGAGGTGAAGGACGCCCTCGTTCGGGGCGTGGACGAGGACACGAAGGCCTTTGACTCCGTGATCGAGGCGATGCGCATGCCCAAGGACACGGAGGAGGAGTGGAGGGCACGGGCAGAAGCCATGCGGGAGGGCTACAAGGCGGCGACGCGCGTGCCCCTTACGAACGTGGAGCTCTGCGTGGAGGTCCTCAGGCTGTGCTCCGAGATCGCGCCCTTGGCCGATCCCCAGATGATCAGCGACGTGGGCACGGCGGTGCTCCTGGCCGATGCGGGCGCCCGCTCCGCTGCCTACAACGTCCGGATCAACCTGCCGGAGACCGGAGATGAGATGTTCTCCGGCGAGATGCGTGCGGCGGTGGAAGCGTTGCTTGCTGAGAGTGCCGAGCTGGCCGGGGTCGTGACGACGGTCGTAGAGGAGAAGCTGGAAGGGTAGGGCCGTTTGTCAGGGTGGGCCGTGGTTACGGGCGCGAACTCGGGAGTCGGACGATCCGCCGCCGAGCTTCTGGCCGCCGCTGGTGCTTCGGTCGTCATGGTCTGCCGGAGCGAGGAGCGAGGCCGCGCGGCGCTCGAGACGGTTCGGAAGGGGAGCTCGACCTCCCGAGTCCGGCTCGAGGTGGCCGATCTCTCATCGCTGGACTCGGTGCTGGATCTGGGGTCCCGGCTTCGAGATCGTGTCGGTCCGATCGATGTGCTGGTCAACAACGCCGGCATCTACCAGGCGCGGCGTGAGGTGTCGGAGGACGGCTTCGAGATGACGATGGCGGTCAACCACCTGGGCCACTTCGTTCTGACCTATCTGCTGTTGGAGCCGCTCGCCGAGGCCGGCGGGCGCGTGATCAACGTCAGCTCGGATGGCCATCGGAGCGGTGATCTGAAGCGGGCCCCTCTGGAGGACATCCTGACGGGACGCATCCCTTTCAAGGGCCTTCAGGCGTACGCGGACTCCAAGCTCGCCAACGTGTTGTTCGCCTTCGAGCTGTCTCGGAGAATGGGCCACGCCGGCCTATCGGCGGCCGCGCTGCATCCGGGCGTGCTCTCGACCCGGATCTGGAACCAGAACCTCAACCCGTTGAGCCTGATGATGCGGCTCTTCAAGCCCTTCATGAAACGCCCTTCGACCGGCGGTCGCGCCCTGTGCCGCCTGGCGGTGGAACATCCCGCCGATGAAATCGACGGCAAATACTTCCATGTCGAGAAAAAATCGAAGGCGGCCGATCAGGCCTACGACCGGGAGCTCGCCGAGAAGTTGTGGATCGAGAGTGCGCGGCTTACGGGCATGAGGTAGTGGCGAGCCCCGGCAGCGAACACCGGTCGGAACCGGCGATGCGTGGCGGATTGATCCGTCGGGCGTGGAACGCCCTGAGACCGAGGCTCCGCAGCGCGCGGGAGATCTACGAGGGGATGTACATCGCGCCCTACCGGGCCGAGATCCACCGCGAGTACCTGAGGCAGCGCGATCTTTTTCTCCTCGCGGGATTCTCGGATCTCCTTGGCGTTCCGAATCCGACCCAGTTCTACCTGCTGGAGCTCTATCCGGAGCTCATCGAGAGCTTCCACGAGTGGCACCTCCGGATCGGGCTGGAAACCGCCCCGGAGGGGGGATTTCGCTGTTGCTGAGCCGCAGGCTCCTCTTCTTCGGGGGAAAGGGTGGGGTCGGGAAGACGACCCTGGCCTCCGCGACGGCGCTGATGCTGGCGGATCAGCGGCTCCGCACGCTGCTCGTGTCGACCGATCCGGCGCATTCCACCAGCGACATCCTCAGGGCCGACCTGGGCCCCGAGCCGAGGCCCGTGGTCGCGGATTGCTGGGCGATGGAGCTCGACCCGGAGCGAGAGGCGGATCGCTACATAGCGGACGTCAAAGGGCGGATCGCCGAGTCGGTAGCGCCACGCCTGCTGGCCGAGGTCGAGCGCCAGATCGACATCGCCCGGGCCTCGCCCGGGGCAACGGAGGCGGCGCTCTTCGAGCGCTTCACGCGGATCCTCGAGGAGGAGGGCAGGGAGTTCGACCGGGTCGTCTTCGATACGGCGCCCACCGGTCAGACGCTGCAGCTTCTCTCGCTTCCGGAGCAGATGTCCGCCTGGATTACCGGTTTGATCGGTCGCCGCCGCAAGATGACCGCCGCGGGCCGGATGTGGAGGAACGTGGCGGGCGCCGCGGCCGAGACCGCGGCCTCGGATGACGATCCCGTCCTGCGAGCCCTCGAGGAGCGCCGTGCTCGCTTCCTCCGAGCCCGCGGAGTGCTCGTCGACGCCGAGCAGACGGCGTTCGTCTTCGTCGTGCTGCCGGAACGCCTCCCGATCTGGGAGACGGGTAGGGCGGTCGAGGCGCTCGGCAAGCATGGCATCCCCGTGGCGGGGATTCTCGTCAATCAGGTGCTTCCGGATGATCTTTCGGGCGATTTCGTGGATCGGCGGAAGGCCAGGGAGGCGAAGTATCTGGCGAAGATCCAGGAGGATCTCGGGAATTGGCCGCTGTGGCGAGTGCCGATGCAGGAGGAAGATCCGGTCGGTACGGACTCACTGCGTGAGCTAGGTAAAGCAGTGTGGGGGCCTTACGGGATGATACCTAAGGCACCATATGAGATGAATACCGGCGGCACGGAGAGTCCGACATGAGCGCGATCGTTCTGCTCGTCGTCGGCGTCTCGGCTTTTCTGACCGGCTACCTCGTCTACTCGCGCTACATCGCCCGGCGCATATACAAGCTGGATCCCGACTTCGTCACGCCGGCCCATCAGTTCGAGGACGGCGTCGACTACGTCCCGACCAACAAGCACGTGCTCTTCGGCCACCACTTCACCTCGGTGGCGGGAGCGGCGCCTATCGTGGGCCCGGCGATCGCGGTGATCTGGGGCTGGCTGCCCGCCTTTCTCTGGGTGGTGCTGGGAACGGTGTTCGCGGGGGCGGTGCATGACTTTGCTGCCCTGTGGATCTCGACGCGCCACAAGGGGAACTCGATCGGCACGCTCACGCAGTCGATCATCGGGGATCGGGCGCGGGTGCTCTTCCTGTTCGTGATCTTCTTCCTGCTCCTGATGGTCAACGCGGTCTTCGCGGTGATCATCGCGAACCTGTTCATGAGCAACCCCGGTACGGTGCTTCCCGTGTGGGGGTCACTGGCGGTGGCCCTAGTCGTGGGATTTCTGATCTACCGGACCGGTGCGGGCATCCTGGTGCCCTCGATCGCGGCCTTGCTGATCCTCTACGCCCTCATCTGGTTCGGGCAGTACGTGCCGTTCGAGCTTCCCGACATGATCGGCTTCGGTCCGACCGAGGCCCAGGTTCAGGCGGCCGGCGGGGAGATGGTCGCAGCGGCGGAGGCGGCCCATGCGGACGGCCAGCGCGTGGGCTGGATAGTCGTGCTGTTCGTCTACACGTTCTTCGCCAGCGTCCTCCCGGTGTGGCTGCTGCTCCAGCCGCGTGACTACGTAAACGGCCACCAGCTCTTCGTCGCACTGGCGCTGATCGGGGCGGGCGTGTTCGTCACCAACCCGCGCGTTGTCGCACCCGCCATCAACCTGAGCCTCCCGGCGGACGCGCCGAACTGGCTTCCCCTTCTGTTCATCACGATCGCCTGCGGGGCGATCAGCGGCTTCCACGGTCTGGTGGGGTCCGGGACCTCCTCGAAGCAGCTCGCCAAGCAGACGGACGCCCGGTACGTGGGCTACGGCGGCGCCCTCGGGGAGGGAACCCTGGCGGTCATCTCGATCATCGCCACGACGGCCGGCTTCGCGCTGTACGTGGGGCTCGACGGCTGGCACGAGCACTACGGCTCCTGGGCCAGTGCGTCGGCCGGGGCGACGACGGCGTTCGTGAACGGGGTCGGCGTCATCGCCGAGGGTCTGGGCATCCCGCATACGGTGGCCACGATCTTCGCGGCGGTGATCGTGATCAGCTTCGCGGCCACCAGCCTGGACACCAGCGTCCGGCTTCAACGCTATATCATCGGTGAGCTGGGGGCGCAGTACCGCGTGAAGGTCCTTCAGAATCGTTGGCTGGCGACCCTGGTGGCCGTCGGCAGCTCCGGCCTCCTCGCTCTGGGCCTGGACCGGGGAGCGGGCGGGATGCGCATCTGGCCCCTGTTCGGGACCACGAATCAGCTGCTGGCGGGACTCACGCTCCTGATCGTCAGCCTGTTCCTGCTGAGGTTGAGGCGCCCGGCCTGGGTCACGGTCGTGCCGATGAGCTTCGTGCTCGTCATGACGACCTGGGCGATGGTCCTCAACCTCATCAGGTACCGAAGCGAGAGCCAGACGCTGCTGCTCGTCGTCGGCGGTGCGATCTTCGTGCTGGAGCTCTGGCTGCTGTTCGAGGCGGTGGCCGCCGTTCGGCGATTATTGGCAGCGCGGCGGGAGGGCGCCCTCGCAGTCGAGCCGACGGAGGCCACGCCCGACTAGCTCTCGAGCAAGCTCAGCTCCCGCGTCGCCTCCACCAACCGCACGAACTCGGCTCGGTACCCGTGTCGATCCTCGCCCAGTGAGCCGCGAGCGAGTCGGGACACCTCGGCCAGCGTGAAGTCGCCGCACTGCTTCGAGTCGCGAAGGAGCATACCGAACGCGGCGACCGAGGCCGCGAAGCGCAAGTCCGTCGAGGCGCTCTCGACCCGATCCGGCACCGGCAGCTCGATCAGCTGGCTGCGCTCGCCGTCGGGCGTCTTGTAGCGGAGCTTCACGAACATCAGCTCGTCTTCCTCGCCCACACGCCGGGAATCCGATGCGTCCTCCTCCGGCCGCTGATAGCGGAGTGGATCAACGGACCCTGTCTCCACGGGCGGAGCCCCCACGGGCACGACCTCGTACAGCGCGGTCACCGAATGGCCGGCCCCGAGCTCGCCCGCGTCCTTCGCGTCGTCGTTGAAGTCCTCGGCGGCGAGCAGCCGGTTCTCGTATCCGATCAGGCGGTAGGCCTGCACGCGCGTCGGGTTGAACTCCACCTGGATCTTCACGTCCTTCGCTATCGTCAGCAGCGTTCCCCCCATCTCCGTGACGAGGACCTTGCGAGCCTCGAGCAGGTTGTCGATGTACGAGTAGTTCCCGTTCCCGTGATCGGCCAGGGCTTCCATCTTGGAGTCCTTCAGGTTTCCCATCCCGAAGCCGAGTACCGTGAGGAAGATGCCGTGCTTCCTCTTCTCCTCGATCAGGCGGACCATTTCGGCGTCGCTCGACGCGCCGATGTTGAAGTCGCCATCCGTGGCCAGGATCACCCTGTTGTTGCCGCCCTCGATGTAGTTCTCGGCGCCGATCCTGTAGGCGAGTGCGATCCCGGCGCCGCCCGCCGTGGAGCCGCCGGCTTCGAGGCTCTCGAGCGCGTCGAGGATCTTCTCCTTCTCACGGCCCGACTCGGAAGGGAGCACCAGCCCGGCCGCGCCCGCATAGACGACGATCGCCACGCGATCCTCCGGGCGGAGCTCGTTCACCAGCAGGCGCAGCGACTTCTTGAGGAGGGGCAGCTTGTTGTACGGCTGCATCGAACCCGAGACGTCGAGCAGGAACACCAGGTTGCTGGGAGGCAGCGCGTCCAGCTCCATGCGACGTCCCTGCACGCCGATTCGGACAAGCCTGTGCTGCGGTCTCCACGGTGCGTTCGCTACGTCGGTCGTGATCCCGAACGGGTGCTCTCCATCCACGTCCGGGTAGTCGTACGTGAAGTAGTTGATCATCTCCTCGATGCGCACCGCGTCGACCGGCGGGCGATTGCCGCCCAGGATGAGACGCCGAACGTTCGTGTACGAGGCACGGTCCACGTCGATCGAGAAGGTCGAGAGCGGGTTGTTCTCCACGGCAAGCCACGGGTTTTCATCGATTCTCGCGTAGCTCTCGGTGTGAAAGTTCGGGTTGTACCGGCCGGGCAGGCGTTCACGCGCTGAAGCGGACGCAGCCTGCATCGAGGCGTAAAGCCTGACGTCCTGGGACAGGCGGACGGGCGCCTTGTTCGCCACTCCGTCGACGACCACTTCCTCGAGCTCCACCGTGATCGGCGTGAGGCTGAACTCGACGCGAACGCTTGTGCTGGTGACGCGCACCTCCCGGCGCGCCTCCTCGTAGCCGGCCAGGGTGACCAGCAGGCTCACTTTGGTACCGAGGAGCGCGTTGTCTCGGATGATGATGAAGAACCCGCCGTCCGCATCCGTCAGGGCGGCGTGAGAGGTTCCCTCGAGGACGACCTTCGCGCCGGAGAGGGGCCGGCCCGAATCCCCGTCCCGCACGACGCCGGACAGGGTGACCTCCGGAGCGGTGGTCGTCGCCTCCGGCGCTTCGAGCCCCATCCTGGACGGCACATCGGACGGCACGTCGGAAGTGGCGGCGGATGAAGCCGCCCACCGGGAGATCGGGACGAGCGCCGCGAGGCTGAGGATCACTGCGGCCAGGGCACGGGTCTTCATCGCCTGTCTCCTCTTGGATCTTCGATCTGCGTGGCCGTCCGGTTGACAGCCTTTCCAGACGGGGTGACGATCGAAGCCGTGGAGATTGCACAAGTTGACTGCCAAGGGTGCGCCCGGTGGACTTGAACGGCGACGACATCCTCACGTTCTGGAGGGGTTGACATGCGATCCGAAGCTGCGACGGTCGAGGACTACCTCTCCGGGTTGCCCGCCGACCGGAGGGAAGCGATCCAGATGGTCCGCGAGGTGATCCTCGCCAATCTCCCGGAGGGCCTCGAGGAGGTCATGAACTGGGGGATGATCGCCTACGAGGTTCCGCTGGAGCGCTATCCCGACACCTACAACAAGAAGCCTCTCATGTATGCGGCGTTGGCTTCCCAGAAGCACCACATGGCGGTCTATCTGACCGGCATCTACATGGACGACGGGGCGCGCCGAGAGTTCGAGGACGCGTACAGGGCGACCGGAAAGCGCTTCGACGTCGGACAATCGTGCGTCCGCTTCCGGAAGATCGATGAGCTCCCGCTGAGCCTGATCGGCGACACGATCGGATCGGTGGGGGTGGACGAGTTCATCGTTCGTTACGAGGATGGCCGCAAGGTGCGGAGAAGCAAGAGACGCTGAGGCCACAAGCCTGCCGCTCTTTCTTCCGCTGCTCCTTCTGGCCGCGGCCAGCGGGCTGATGCTGGCGAGCAGGAGGGACTCTCTCTGACGGGCCGGCAGCCGGGGCGCTGCCGGGGCGCGGCGACCACCCGTAAGTTGAGAGCGCGATGGAGATAAGTCTGGAGTCGGCGGTCGCGGTGCTGCGGCGGACGCCCGGCGTGCTTCGAGCGATGCTGGAGAGCGTTCCCGAGGCGCTGGAGCAGGGCAGCGAGGGGGAAGATACCTGGAGCCCCTACGACGTCGTGGGCCACCTGGTTCACGGGGAGCGTGCCGACTGGATCCCTCGCCTTCGGATCATCCTGGAGCACGGAGAGACGAAGGCCTTCGAGCCCTTCGACCGCTTCGCGCAGTTCGAGGAGTCGCGCGGCAAGAGCCTCGAGGACCTCCTCGCCGAGCTCGAGGGGTTGAGAGCGGAGAACCTGGATATCGTCGAGGGGCTCGAGCTCACGCCTGCGGACCTCAGCCGGACGGGCCTGCATCCCGACCTGGGCGTCGTGTCCCTCGGCGAGCTGCTCTCGACCTGGATGGTTCACGATCTGGGCCACATCGCGCAGATCGCGCGCGTGATGGCCAAGCAGATGGATGCGGAGGTCGGGCCGTGGAGGGTGTATCTGCCGATCCTGGCTCCACGGTCCCTCAGCTAGCGACGGCGAACGAACCTAGCTGCCGCGGGCCGGCTCTCGCGCACTCGAGCTCCGGGCGGGCGCTACGGAGCCACCTCCGTGACCTCGCCGAACGCCGAGAGCTGATCGGCGATCAGGCTTCGGTCTCCAACCACGACCAGCATCATGTCCTCGTCGCGGAGGTACTCCTGTGCGATGTGTTGCACATCCTCCGGCGTGACTGAGTAGATCCGGTTCACGTAGCCGGTCACGTACTCGTCGCTGAGGCCGTGCAGGTCCAGAAAGGCGAGTTGGTTGATGATCGCCGAGCGGCTCGAGTTCTGGAGCACGAAGATCCCCGCGAGAAAATTCTGGATGCCCCGCAGCTCTTCCTCCGGCGGCGGTTCGCGTTGCAGCCGATCGATCTCGGAGAATATCTCCTCGAGCGCCGGGCCGGTGACGTCCGTCGTCACATCTGCCGTCTGCAGCCAATAACCGTCCCGGTAGCGAGTAGACACCTGGCTGAAGGGCGAGTACGTGTAGCCCTTGTCCTCGCGGATATTTCGCGTGATGCGGGACGAGAACGAGCCGCCCAGGAGCGAGTTGGCCACCAGCTGGGGCACGTACTCGTCGTCCGAAGGGTCGGGGACGGGTATCCCCATGTAGATCGTCGACTGGGGCGCGCCCGGGCGGTCGATCAGGTAGATGGCCCGACCCTCGTTCGGGTCCGGGATGTTCTCGACAGCCGGCGTGCCCAGTTCCCAGTCGGAGAAGGCCGCGCGGATCGCCTCTCGCATCTCGGCGCCGTCAAACTGACCGCTCACGTAAAGGTGGGACCGAACGGCGCCGAAGCTCCGGTCATAAAAGCCGCGGACCTGATCGAGCGTGTAGGCCTGTAGCATGTCATCGGTCGGGAAGACCCGGCCATAGGGATGTTCCGGGTACATGCGGCGCCGGAATTCCTCGAGCGCGACGGGTTGCGGCTGGGATCGCTGAATGCTCAGCTGCCGCACTCGGTCGGCTTTCAGACGTTCCAGTTCGCCCTCGGGCAGTGCGGCGTTCTTCGCTACGTCCGCGATCAGCGAGACGGCATCGGTGCCGAAGTCACTCAAGACCTCGGTGCTGATGAAGGTACGGTCGGCGCCCACGTTGATGCTGAGCTGGCCGCCCATGCTGGCCACGTCCCGCGCAAGCTGCTCTGAACTTCGCGTCGCCGTGCCCTCCTGCATCATGTCGCCGGTAAGGCTGGCCAGCCACACCTCGTCCGCCGCCTCGTCGATATCTCCGGTCCGGACCACGAGCTGAACGTTTACCTTCGGCACGGCGCCGTACGCGACCAACGTGACGGCGAGACCGTTGTCGAGGCTGAACGACTCCTTGGCCGGGATTCGAAAGTCCCGCGGCGGCCCCCCCGGGGGCGGGGTCTCCTTTTCGGCCTGGGCCTGCTCCTCCGCGGAATCTTCCTGTCCGAGGAGCGCGGTGGGGATAAGCGCCAGCCCCAAAAAGGTGGCCAGGGCGAGGCCGGCGATCTCTTTCCTGCTGTGGATACGTGCGTCGGCGCTCACGGCGCACCTCCCGCCGCGGAAGCGGCTTGTTGAGCGTCCGCCCCCGGTTCCACGAGGAGGATCGTCCGGTTGGTCGGTCTCAGGTACTCCTGCACTGTCCGCTGGATCAGCTCGGGCGTCACGGCCGCGAACTCTTCCTCGATCCCGTTGATCCTGGCCGGATCATCGTCGAACATCGCGAACGAAGCCAGAAGGTCCGCTCTCCCGAAGCCGAAGAGCGCGTCGATCGAGCCGAACAATGCCGAACGGGCCTTGACCTTCGCGCGCTCGAGCGTCTCCGCGTCCACAGGCTGCGTACGCGCCTCCTCGATCACCCCGTCGATCAGGGCCAGGATCGAATCCGCCGGCGTGTCGGCGTCGTGATAAAACCAAACCAGCCACAGCATCGGACCTTCATAGTTGTACATGTTGCCGAGCAGGTCGTTGATGCCGCCCTGCACGTCTCCGGTAACGCCCTCGGCCTTGACAAGGACTTCGGTCAGCCGGGCGTCATCACCCTGCAGAAGGACCTGGTCGATAAGCCCCATCGCCCAGTACTCCGGCGTGTTTCGCTCCGGCATGTGGTAGGCGATGGCGATCGCGGGTCGCGTGGCTCGCGGGTAACTCTTCGTGGCGCGCTTCTCCTCCTCCTGCCGCGGTTCGGTGATGTCGGGGAGCTCGATCCCCTCCACGGCCGGGATGTCCCCGAGGTACTTCTCCACCCAGGCCATGGCCTGATCGGGTTCGAAGTCGCCGACGATGACCAGCACGGCGTTGTTTGGTGCGTAGAACCTGTCGAAGAAGGCCTGCACGTCTTCCAGCGTAGCCGCGTCCAGATCCTCGAGGTCGCCGTAGAAGTTGTGCGCGTTGTACCAGTTCTCGTTCGCGAGCTGCGGCATCTCCAGCCAGGGAAAGCCCTCGTACGGCTGGTTGAGCACGTTCACCTTGACCTCGTTTGTCACTACGCCCTGCTGGTTCGTCAGGTTCTCCTGGGTGACGGCGAGTCCCTTCATGCGGTCCGCCTCGGCCCAGAGCATCGTTTCCAGCATATGAGCGGGCACGATCTCGAAGTAGTTGGTGAAATCGAAGCGGGTCGAGCCGTTCAGAACGCCGCCGTTCTTCTGTACGAGCTGGATGAACTCCATCTTCCCCAAGTTGCGTGAGCCCTGGAACATCATGTGCTCGAACAGGTGAGCGAATCCGGTCCGGTCCCGGGGCTCGATCCGGAAGCCGATGTTGTAGTAGACGGCGACCGTCACGGTCGGCGCGGTGTGGTCGGGCGAGAGCACGACGCGAAGACCGTTGTCGAGCGTGTGGTACTCGACGGGCACTCGGAATTCTCCGATGGCGGCTTGCTCCCCTGCCGGTCGGTCAGCGACGCCTCCGCACGCAGCGGAAAGAGCCACCCCTCCCACGGCTGCCCAGCGAGCGAGTAGCGTTCTCGTCTCCATAGTCCCTCTCGAGTCTCGAATCGTCAGCGGTGTCAGCAGCGTAACGTACGGTGTGCGTGAATGGTGCGCCTCCCTCGCTGGTCAGTCGGGGTGCAGGAATTGCAAGGGGCCGTGCGCAACGCCCGGATGGCCCGAGTGGGCTATCGGCGTCTGGCATGTCGCTCGCTCGATCCGGGCGCTCCGCATGGGCGCGAAAGCCCTGGGCGCCAGCCGGGTGCGTAACGATATAACAACCTACATTACAGTCGCTTAACGGTGTTTCATCGTCCAGTTTTTATCCCTGTCACCCAAAAGCATGCGAGGACCCTGGATTCACCGGCCGACACTGGCACGGCGCCTGCCAATTCGGGCTTGCCGACAGGCACGATCTCCAATCGTGACGCGATGAGGATAAGTCGGTGAACCGGAATCGATCCACGCCCTCGCCAACCGAGGAGCTCCTGACCGCCACGTCCTACGAATCCGAAGTTGAGCCCCCCTCGGAGGATTCCGGCGGGGAGGGTTCCTCGGCTGGCGCTCGCGGCCGACCCCTGGATCCTGAAGATCGCGCCCGGTTTCTGGACCTCATTTCCGCCGTCGGCGCCCCAGGCGTAACGCTGGATGAGGCGCTCGAGTCGGTCCTCGAGGGGCTCGGGGATGTGCTGCGCTCGCCGGTCGGGCGTATCCATCGGCCCGGCTCGGCGGCCGATCGATGGCGGATCGAGTCCGGTTTGGAGATCGATCAGGCCCGCGACCGACTCGACGGGAAGCTCGAGATACCCGATGCAGTGGAGCTGAAGACGGTGGCGGATCTCCCGGACTGGAACGCCATGGACGTGTTCCGGTCGGCGGGCCTTCACGGCGTCGCGACGTTGCCGGTCTTCGCGGAGGGACAGGCCGTGGCGGCCGTGCAGCTCTTCACCGAAAGGGTGCTGATCGGCGGAGAGGTGCCGGAGCTTCTCAGAATCCTCGCAACGCAGCTTGGACTCAGCGCATCGCTGGGTCGCATGCGCCAGGCGGTACGGAACGTCGCCCAGCACGCACGAACGATGATTGCCTCGATGGAGGAGTTGCGGGAGCATTCGGAGCTCTACGATTCGCTCACCGGTCTCCCGGGCACGGCGATCCTCAAGGATCGCATCCGGCAGTCCATCCGCGGCCGTCGCCGCTCCTCGCGCCGCATTTTTGCTGTCCTGCTCGTTCAGGCTGAGGGTTTGCAGCGGGTGCGTGACACGGTGGGCGGTGAGCGTGCGGACGAGGTCCTGCTGGCTGCGGCGCGGAGGTTGGCCGGACTCCTTCGGCCCGCCGATACCGTGGCTCGGAGCGGTGACCGTCTGATCACGGTCCTGGAGGAGATCCGGGTGGCCGAAGAGGCGAAGGAGGTGGCTGACCGCATCCTGTCGGCGCTCCAGCGGCCGTTCCCGGCAGGTTCGACGGAGGTGAAGCTCGACCCTGCCATCGGCCTGGTGTTCGGAGGGCCCGCGTACGACACGGTCGATGCGATCCTCGGCGACGCCGAGATCGCTCTGGGTCGGGCGCGGGAGTCCAAGCTGCGCGTTCAGTTCTTCGATGCCGTGTCGGATGGAAACGAAGAGCGTCGCAGGCAGATCGAGGGCGAGCTGGCCGGAGCCCTTCAGCGGAAGGACTTCTTCCTCGAGTACCAGCCGATCGTCTCCCTCGAAGACGGCAGGATCACCGGACTCGAGGCCTTCATCCGGTGGCGACACGCCGAGATGGGCATCGTGCCGCCGAATGTCTTCATCCCGGTAGCGGTCGCGTCTCCGCTCATTCACCAGCTCGGATACTGGGTGATCGAGAGAACCTGCCAGCAGATCAGGCTGTGGCAGGACAACCTGGCGCCCCAGACACCTCCGCCCGTCGCGATCAACGTGGCCGGCCGCCAGCTGTTTCATAAGGAGTTCGCCGGTCGCGTGCGCGACATCCTGGAGCGCAACGGAGTCGTCGGCGAGCAGGTCAGATTCGACATCAGCGAGACGGACCTGATGAAGGATCCGGGGAGCGCGGAGCGTGTCCTGGGCCTCATTCAGGAGATGGGCATCCAGGTAGCCGTGGACGACTTCGGCACCGGATACTCGTCTCTGAGCTTGCTGCACACCCTCCCGGTGCACGCGCTGAAGATCGACCGTTCCTTCGTCAGCCGATCTCAGCAGCAGCTCCGTCGCGGCGGCGTCGCCCGCACGATCGTGATGCTGGCGAACAACCTCGAGATCGACGTCATCGCCGAGGGGGTCGAGACGAGGCAGCAGTTCGTGCACCTGCGCGCCACGGGCTGCACGCAGGCACAAGGCTTCTACTTCTCCGGCCCCGTCGGTCCTCCGGAGGCGGAGAGCCTCATTCGCGAGGGCTATCCTCTGAACCTCGAAGCGACGGGCTGAGTACCGCCCGAAGCCTACTCGCCGCCCGGAAGTCACTCGCCGCCCTCCGGCGGAAGCCGGAGAAGGCGGTCACCTCCTACCCGGATGCGAATCCCGCTCCAGTCGTCGCCGAACGCGTAGCCGAAGCCGATCATCGGCACCGGGATGAACCAGAGCTTCGGCGGCTTCTTGAAGGTGAACAGCGCGCCGACCTGGAACTCGTACTCCACTGACGTTCCTTCGCCGTCCAGAGATCTGAAGTCCAGTGGTGAGAAGAGGTAACTTCCCTTGAAGTAGGCCCCGAGCTCGGGCCGCCGGCCGCCTATCCGGAATGGGAGTGGATGCCGCGCGTCCGTGTACGCGCTGAGAGCCCCGTAGTCATCGTCTCTGGCCCCGCTCACGAACGCCCTCGTGTATTCGAGCTTCGGCTCCAGACTCAACTCGAAGCGGCCGGCGGGAAAAACGAACTCCTGCTGGACCCCGACGGCCGCGATGAGCGCGGGGTTGTCGAGCCCTGTGCTCGAGCCGACACCGATGTCCAGGAACGGGCGGAAGAGCGAGCGACGGCCGGTGGGAAAGACGAACTCGACGCCGGGCACGATCGCGGCGAGCGACACCTGCTCCAGTTCGACGCCGTCGGAGGAACGAAAGTCCAGCCCGGCGAACTGAACTGCGAGACGGGCCCGCAGACCCCACGGGTTCGTCTCCCACGAGCGGATCGTGAAGGCGGGCCGGATTCCGAAGAGCGAGGCACGCTGCTGCGCGACGTTGTCTTGCTGAAAGCCATCCGGGATCGGGAGACCTCGGTCCACGATGTCGATCGGGTCCGGCGGGGGCGTCTCCTGGCCAGCGGCTCCCGCGGAGCAGGACGCCAATAGCGAAAGTGTGATTAATGCCGCCCTGGTGCTTGCTCGCCTCGCGTCGCGGAAGCCGGGCAGCCCTGGCAAGATCGGGCGCCGATCACGCATCCTCAGAGATCCTGCTTACGGCTCGAGGTCTTTCCCGGCGCAACGACCCGGAGAAAAAGGGGGCAGCTCATGGACAAGGCCATTTCGGTTCCCGGTTCATCGCCTATCTCATCGACGAGGTCGCGCTGGTCGCCCCTGCCTTGGTGATCCATGATCCCCTTCAGCATACTGGCGGGCCTGCCGGCACGCTCGGCTACGCGGTGAGCGGGTTCTTAGTGCGTGCATAAGAGCCTCGTCTACGACGTCGACGAGGTTCCTCCCGTCAGAGAGGGGCTCGCGCTCGGGGCTCAACACCTCGTAGCGATGCTCCTCGGCAACATCACGCCGCCCCTTCTCATCGCCGGCGCGCTCGGACTGGCGGCCGGACAGACGGGGATGCTCGTGCAGGCGGTCCTCCTCGTCGCCGGTCTCTCCACGCTCGTCCAGGCGTATCCGATCGGTCCGGTGGGAGGCCGGATCCCGATCGTCATGGGCACCAGCATCGCGTTCGTCGGGGGAAGCATCGCCATCGGGAGCCGTGCCGGCCTGGCTGCGGTGTTCGGAGCATGCCTCGCGGCGGCCGTGGTCGAAGTCGTCATCGGCTTCTCCTTCTCACGTGTGAGGCGGTGGTTTCCGCCGGTCGTCACGAGCGTCGTGGTGATGCTCATCGGCCTCACGCTGATTCCGGTGGGCGTCGACTACGCGGCCGGCGGGATCGGCGCGGAGGACTACGGCTCGCCACTGAATCTGGGAATCGCCTTCGTCGTCCTCCTCGTGACGCTGATCCTCAACCAGTACGCGAGCGGCCTTCTCGCGTACGCGAGCGTTCTGACAGGGGTTGTCGTCGGGTATGCGCTCTCCGTGATCTTCGGGGCTGTGGATTTCACGGCCGTGTCGAGCGCCGCGTGGCTCTCGGTGCCGAGGCCCCTGCCGTTCGGCCTCACCTTCGAGTGGAGCGCCATCCTCATCATGGCCTTCATCTACGTGATCAGCTCGATCGAGACGATCGGCGACATCACGGGCGTGATCGCGGCGGCCGGTCGAGAGCCGACGGATCGCGAGCTCAAAGGGGGCCTCGTGGCAGACGGGGCGAGCAGCGGGCTGGCCGCACTCCTGGGTGCCTTTCCCACGACCTCCTACTCGCAGAACGTCGGGCTCGTGAACTTCACCGGGGTCGTGAGCCGCCACGTGACCGCCGTGGCTGGAGGCCTCCTCATCCTGCTTGGCCTGGTGCCGAAGATCTCGGCCGGGCTCGCCACGATCCCGCCTCCCGTCATCGGCGGAGCCGGGCTTGTCATGTTCTCGATGATATTTGCGAGCGGTGCGGCCATCTTCCGTCGCAGCGTGCCTCTCACCCAGCGCAGCCTGGTGATCCTGGCGATAGCCGTGGGCCTGGGTCTGGGCGTCGAGCTGAGGCCGGAGGCGCTTCAGCACCTCCCGGAGGGTGTCCGCAACTTCATCGGCACGGGGCTGATCACCGGCGGGCTCGCCGCCTTTCTGCTTAACGCGGTCCTTCCAGATCCGGCTCCCGACGAGTAACTCGCTCCCGCGGCGCTCCCGCATTCCAGCGCATTTGATACGAGGCGGTGCCGGCGATAGGATCCGGCCGACGGAAAACTACCGGGCTCGACGGTGCCCGCGAACGACTTAAGGGGGGGATGGGGATGCTACGCCCACGCACGCTCTTGCTGGTCGTGTTGCTCACCCTCGCCTGGGGGGCTTCGGCATCGGCCCAGGTCGTGGAGCTGATCGCTCCAGAGCTGGGCATCACCTTCGTGAGCTACTCGGGAGACGACATCGACTCGGACACCGGAGTCGGGTTCGAGGCCGGAGGCAGGATCCGCGCGGGCGGCCGCTTGTACGTCGAAGCAGGCTTTTTCTGGTCCACGGCCGGTGCGGACGTCACGATCCCATCTGGTGGAGCCACGACCGACGATCTTCGGATTCAGGACGTCAGCGTTCCGGTCGGCATCGGATTCAAGCTGATCAAGACCCGACCACTGGCCCTCCGGCTCTTCGGCGGAATCACGCCGTCTTTCCCAACGGGTGTCTCGGACAACGATCTGGGCGTCGTCAAGGAGGACCTGAAGAGCACGCTGTGGTCGGGTCGGGCCGGATTGGGCTTGGATCTCATGGTCTTGTCGATGGATGCGGGCTACGATTTCGGGTTGGGGAACATGTTCGAAGGGGACCGTGAGAGCGTAAAGAGGAACGAGTGGTTCATCGAGCTGGGAGCGCGGTTCGGGTTCTGAACTGGATCGTTGCGGCAGCGTACGGTGGCGCCCGCGTTTGCTCGGCGCCAAACTGCACGGACGCAGGGAACACAACAAGCAAAGGAGATAGAATTGGCTACACTACGGAACCTCGTCCTGGGCCTGGCGCTCGGGACCGGCCTGCTGGCGGCGAGCACCAGGGTCGAGGCGCAGGAGTCGCCGGTGTTGAGCCGCATCGTCCAGAGCGGGACACTTCGCGTGGGGATGTCGGCCACGCAGCCTCCGTTCAACGTGCGCGGCCGCAGCGGCCAGATGCTCGGCCTCGAGGTGGACCTCGCCAACCTGATCGCCGGGGCGATGGGCGTGGAGCTCGAGATCGTGAACCGCCCGTTCGGTGAGCTGCTCGGCGCGATGGAGGACGGGGCGGTCGACATGGTGATGTCCGGCATGTCGATCACGCCTCGGCGGGCGCAAACGTCGGCGTTCGTCGGGCCGTACATGCTCTCGGGCAAGTCGATCCTGACGAAGTCCACGACGCTGGCCGCCGCGAGCAACACGGAAGACCTCAACACGCCCGAGATCCGGCTGGCCGCCCTGTCGAACTCGACGAGTCAGGAGTTCGCCGAGAAGTACACGCCCAATGCCCAGCTGATTACGGTATCGGATTACGACGAGGCCGTGAACATGCTCTTGGCTGGAGCGATCGACGCGCTCGTGGCGGACATGCCGATCTGTCGGCTCTCTCTGATGCGTTTCCCGAACGAGGATCTGGCCACGTTGAAGGAGCCGCTCACCATCGAGCCCATCGGCATCGCGCTGCCAGGCAACGATCCGATGCTCCGCAACCTGATGGACAACTATCTCGATGCGTTCGAGAAGACGGGGATCCTCGAGCAGCTGCGTAAGAAGTGGCTGGAGGACGGCGCCTGGATCGCCGCTCTTCCCTGAGCCGCGGGCTTCGAGATCTTCGTCGACGACGGGATTCAGGACCTGAGCTGAAAGGAATTCGATCCATGGACGACCGACGGGGCGCCCGAATCATCATGGGCTCGCTGCTGATCCTGGTTGCCGTGGCGCTTTCGCCGGGCACGTCGCAGGCTCAGTTCGCCGGGCGGGTGCAGGGCGGATACGGCTTTGGCGACGGATACGGCGGCATGGTCGGAGGCACGGTCGGGATCGAGTTCCCGCTGCTCTTCGGCCAGATGGCCTACGTCGGCCCCTGGGCCATGTACAACGCCGGCGGGACGTTCCTCCGCGAGGGTGATATCTGGGATCAGAAGTCCACGTTCCTGGGCATCGAGGGCGGGGGGGCGTTTCTGGACAAGCCCTTCATGATCCGGGGGGCCGGCAGCATCGCAGCGGCGTTCATCACCACCAGGGTCGCGGGCGAGGGGGAGATCAGCGAGACCGCGCTGGACCTGTCGGGCGGAGTCGCGTTCGGCTACCAGTTGGGGAATTGGTACCTGGCAGCCGAGCCCTACACCTTCCTCATCATCGGATCCGACAACATGGGCGCTTCCTTCAACCTGTTCCTCACCGTCGGCTTCCGGCCGGAGGTAAAGAAAAAGGAGAAGTAGATGGCCATTCGAGTCGTTGCCCACCTGCAGGCTCATCCTGGGAAGGAGAGCGAGCTTCGAGAGGTGCTGGAGGGTCTCGTCGTCCCGACCAGGCAGGAGGCCGGCTGCGTCAGCTACGAGATGCTTGAGAGCCTGGAGGATCCGGCGAAGTTTACCTTCGTCGAGGAGTGGACGAGCGAGGATGCGCTCCAGGCCCACTTCGAGACCGAGCACATCCAGAGCGCCCTCGCGAACTTCCCGGATCTCCTCGCCGCGGACCTGGATCTCCGGACGTACCAAGTCGTGCGTTGAGTTGACGCCCCGGCGCGCCGGCCCTGCCAAGCGCGCTCGGCGCGGCTCGCGCCCCGGGGATCAGTAGGAAGCGTGCCGGGTATCTGAGCCGTTCCCACCCTAGCCCCGCGCGGCCGGGGCCTTCACGATCAATCGCTCCATCCGAGGAATCAGCGCTTATCGACCTGGAAACCCATCAAAACGACACGGATCAGAGCACATCCGCTGCAAACACCGAAGGTGAGCTGCCGGACGTGACGTCACCCGGCACGACCTTCGCCGAATTGGGCCTGGCGCCGAGGCTGTTGGATGCGGTCTTGCGGGCGGGCTACACCCAGCCTACGGAGATCCAGTGTCAGGCCGTCCCGCCGGCTCTGGAGGGCCGGGACCTGCTGGGAACCGCCCACACGGGGACGGGAAAGACCGCGGCGTTCACGCTTCCGATGATTCAGCGTCTGAGCGAGGACGCCGTTCACGGCCGACCCAGAGGCCTCGTCATCACCCCGACGCGCGAGCTCGCGCAGCAGGTTGGCGCCGCGATCGAGACTTATGCGGTCACCTCCGATGTGGAGTGCATGGTCGTGCACGGCGGGACGCACGTCGGATCCGAGGCACGGGAGCTCGGCTACGGCTGCGACGTGCTCGTCGCCACTCCCGGCCGGCTCCTCGACCATCTGCGCCGGGGCACCGCGGACCTCTCGCAGGTGGAGGTCCTCGTGCTGGACGAGGCGGACCGCATGCTGGACATGGGGTTCATCGACGACGTGAAAGCGATCGTCCGTGCCACCCCCCGGACCCGGCAGACGCTGCTCTTCTCGGCCACCATGCCGGGCGGGGTCCTCTGGCTCGCGCACGAGATGATGGAAGATCCCGTGCGCGTCGCGGTAGGGCTCGAGACGGCGGCCGAAGGAATCCGGCAGGTCATTCATCCCGTGGATTGGCCGGCGAAGCACCAGCTGCTGCTCCATCTGCTCGAGGAGAGGACGTCCGGCCAGGTGCTGATCTTCACCCGGAGACGGGACACGACGAGCTATCTCGCCGAGTATTTCGATTCGAGTGGCGTCTCGGTCGATGACCTTCACGGCGGCAAGCCCCAACGTCTGCGTGATCGGAGCCTGGAGCGCTTCCGTGCGGGGGAAACGCGGGTACTGGTTGCCACGAACGTGGCGGCGCGGGGGCTGGACATCTGTGGAATCCGGCACGTCATCAACTTCGACGTTCCCGACGACCCGCGCGACTACGTCCACCGCGTGGGCCGCACCGCCCGCGGGGACGACACCGGGGAAGCGGTGACCCTCATGTCCCCCAACGACTGGCACCTCGTCCGGGACATCGAAACCCTCACGGGCGAGACCATCGAGCGCGAGATCGTCCCGGAGTACGAGCCTACGACGACGCCCCCGACTCCGGGACCTGGACCCGCCGCCCAGAACGGCGCCCGCTCAGATGACCGGCCGCGCTCGGCGCTCTCGAGAGGGGTTCGAAGAAGAAAGGGCCGCTAGCCGCTCCGGCTGCCCTCCGCCTGACTCCGGATAGGATCGGTATGGCGACATGAGACTCGGATCGATCTTGGCCCTTGGAGGTTCTCTGTCCCTCCTGGCGGCGTCCCGGGTGGACGCCCAGGGCGTGGCTCCCGCTCCGGTCGACACGATCCTCGTCGTTCCAGGCCCGGACTACGCAGCCGGCGGCTTCCACCGTTTCCTGTGGGGCGCCCACTATCGGGACGCCTGGACGTCCCCGATTCGAGTTCCCGTCCTAGACCTTTCGGTCTACGCGGGCGGACTCACGCCGTTGAGCGCCGGCGGAGGGCTCCAGACCAGGTCTCTCTGGTTGGCGGGGGAGGACGGACGGCCCTACGCCTTCCGCTCCGTCTACAAGAACGCGACGCCGCTCATCCCCGTGGTCCTGCGCGGCACCTTCGTGGAGAGCATGGTCCAGGATCAGATGAGCACCCAGTTCCCGGCCAGCGCCCTTGTCGCCGATTCGTTGCTCGTTGCTGCCGGTGTTCCCCACGCTCGCCCGACGCTTTGGGTGCTGCCCGACGCTGCTTCGCTCGGGGAGTTCGGTGACGAGTTCGCGGGAGTGCTGGGGCTGCTTCAGGAGCGGCCGGTGGACGAAGAGGAGGCGATTGCCGCGTTTGCCGGCGCCGAGGAGGTCATCGGCTCAGAGGAGCTCATGGGCCTCGTTCAGGGAAGCCCGGCCGAGCGCGTGGAGTCGCGCGCCTACCTCACCGCCCGACTCCTGGACATGCTCGTCGGTGATTGGGACCGTCATGCGGATCAGTGGAAGTGGGCCAGCTTCGCCGATTCGACCCCTGGCTGGCGGCCGATCCCCCAGGACCGGGATCAGGCGTTCGCCAAGTTCGACGGCCTCATCCCGAGCCTGGGTCGACAGCGGTTTCCGGCCGTCTCGACCTTTGGGGAGAAGTACGGCAACGTTCTCAACCTCCATTACAACGCGCGCTTCCAGGACCGCCGCTTCCTGACGGAGCTGGAACGGTCCGCCTGGGACAGCACCGCGGCTTCGCTGGCCTCGAAGCTGCCGGACGGCGTGATCGAGGGTGCGGTGGCGCGACTTCCGCCCGCGATCCAGGCGGTGGAAGGCGAGTTCGTCTTCCGCTCTCTCGCGAGCCGCCGCGACGACCTTCCGAAAGCGAGCTCCGAGCTCTACGCCATGCTGGCACGGGAACCGTACGTGCACGCGACCGACGCGGCCGAGATCGCGGAGGTGTCCACGGCCCTCGGCGGGGGAGGTGTCGAGGTCTCGATCCGGTCGGCGGAGCCCGGCTCGGAGCCGTACTTCCGCCGGCGCTTCGAGAGAGGCGAGACGAGCGAGATCCGCCTCTACCTGCACGGCGGCGATGATCGGGTGGTGTTCCGCGGGGAACGCGGCTTCCCCATCAAGGTGCGGGTGATCGGAGGTCCGGGAGACGACGAGTTCCACTTCGCGACCCCAACCGGGAACGTGAGGCTGTACGATTGGCGAGGCAGCAACCGGGTGACGGGGGAGCGAAGCGGCGGCATCAACGCCAGGCCGTATCCCGATGCGCCGTTGATTCCGCCGCCCGACTCCAAGCCTCCGCCCAGGCACTGGGGCGGCATGGGGTACGGGATGGGGACGATCGGCTACAGCCCGGACTACTTCCTTGTTCTCGGCTACGGCTACACGTGGTTCGATTACGGATTCCGGAAGGACCCGTACGCCTCGAAGATCAAGCTGGAGGGCAGGGTCGCGACCAAGGGAAGGGGTGCACTCCGCTTCCAGGCTGATTTCCGGCCCGCGAACTCCTCCCTCTTCGTGCCGATCGACGTCCGCATCTCGAGTCTCGAGATCCTGCACTTCTACGGCGTCGGCAACGACACGGAGCTTCCTCCGGGGCTCGACAGCGGGGACGACTTCTTCGACGTCAGGCAGACCGTTCTCAGGGGAGAGGGCGGCCTCGGCTGGTCTTTCGGGCCGCTGGCTGATCTGGCTCTCGTCGTGGCGGGCGGATACTCCAACACGTCCGACGACCCTGATCGCCTCGTCGGGCAGCTGAACCCCTACGGCGCGGACGACTTCACGTCCCTGGGCACGTTGCTCAGGTTCGACCTCCAGACACGCCGGCCGGGGCTGTTCGAGGTTGCCGAGTCGAGCACTCGCCTCTGGCTGCACGTCGGAGGCGGCTTCTACCCGGCGATCCTGGATGTCATCGAGCCGTACGGCACCGCGGAGCTGGCGAGCGGCGTGGGCTTTCCATTCAAGCTCCGGAGTTCCGAGTTCGCCGTCAGGGTGGGGGGCAAGAAGGTCTGGGGTCTCGCTCCGTTCTACGATCTGGCCTACATCGGCGGAAACGAGACTCTCCGCGGCTGGCCGATGCAGCGGTTCGCGGGCGATGCGTCCCTCTACGGGAGCGGCTCTCTTCGGCTCGACCTCTTCGACTACCGACTCATCTTCCCGTCCAGCTTCGGCATCCTCGGGATATTCGATCTCGGGCGCGTCTGGGTGGAAGGAGAGTCGCCCGGTGGCTTCCACACCGGCTACGGCGGCGGGATCTGGATCGCTCTCCGGGGCACGCGCTCGCTCCTCTCCATCACCTACGCCACCAGCACCCAGGATCAGGGCCTCTACATCACGATGGGCTTCGTATACTAAGGCGGCGGAGACAGCGCGGAGCGCCGGTTTAGGGGGCCGGCCCTCCCGAAGCCCGGTCCAACTTGAGTGCCGTCACGGTGATAGAGAGCTAGCGGATCAAGGCGTCGAGCCGCGACACGTCCAGGCCCTGATCGCGGTAGTGGGCGCGGGCGAGCTCGAGAATGGTGAAACCGTCCTCGTAGGCCGCGAAGTTGCCCTCGTCGTCGGTGAAGATCAGTGCGCCGCTCACGACGAACAGGATCATCGCCGGCTCGGTCGCATCCTCGGGGACGACGAGCGTGTGGGACTCGCCCGAGGGCTCGAAGATGAAGGTGCCCGCCGTTGCTACCCAATCGTGCTCCAGGTACCGCCAGCTTCCCTGCAGCGTCCAGCCCTGAACGGTGCTGACGTGGTAGTGCTTCGGCACCACGGTGCCCGGGAGCGCTTTCAACACGGCGGTGAAGCCACCTGTCGTGACATCGAATCGGCAGGGCTGGAACCAGGCGGTCTCGCCGTAGGGCACCCAGAGGCGCTCGTCGTCGAAATCGAGGTCGGTGATGAAGTGGTCCCGCTGCCGAGCCGAGGCCTCGAGGCCGTCCTCGAAGTTGGCGAATACGTTGACGGGCATACGGCGCCTCCGAGCAAAGGATGCCTGCGGCGTGAGCCCTCCTACTACGACGAACCGGCCGCACCGTCAACGGAGAGCCGATGCCGATCTCCGGCCCCCCGACGCTGAGTCCTAGCCGGCGTTCACTTCCACCTTCCGTCGACGCATCGCCCCGTCGATCGAGAGCGCGCCGGCACCGAGGGCGGCCAGCAGAAGGAAGAAGAAGGAGTAGAAGGCGACCTTCTCGCCCCCGTTCTCCCACGGGAAGAGGCTGCCGCGGGGCACGTGCATCCAGAAGTACGCCACGGCCATCTCGCCCGATGCGACGATCGCCGCGGGCACCGTGAAGAGCCCAAGCATGATCAGGAGGCCTCCGCCGAACTCGATCAGGCCGGCGGCCCCGAAGCGAGACATGAGCTCGGCCGTGCCGGCCTCGCCGAAGCCGCCGAACCAGCCGAACAGCTTCTGCGCGCCGTGAACCCAGAACAGGAATCCGATCGCGATCCTCGAGATGCCCAACACCTTCGCCTGCAGAGGCGACAACCCGTAGTTCATCCGCGACCTCCTCGAGCCGTGTGGTCGAGCTTCGCATGGGAGAAAGAGCGGTCAAACAGCGGTCGATCTCTCCCGCCGCGCAAGGGGTTGACCGAGATCAGCCCATCCAGCGCTCGTCCTCCGTGAACACGGTGTCGATCACGAGTCGGGGGTGGAGACCCTCCAGGGCGGCGTCGATCTCGGCTCGGATCGCGTCCAGCTCCCCCACCCGCCGGACGTGGAAGGCGCTGTCCACCCGGATGTGGTTGAGGAGATAGAAGTACCGGCCCGCCGCGATCATCCTCAGGCGCGTGTCTCGGAAGCCCTGGCCCTCGACCGCCTGAGCGAAGCGGTGCTTCACCTCCGCCTGAACCTCGGGCTCCGGCGCCACCCGCAGCAGCTCTCCCAGGTTGTCCCGGACGATTCTGAGCGGTACGGGAAGCACGAGAAGGACGAGCAGAACGACCAGCGCCGGGTCGACGTAGTCGACGGCCCCATCCCACCGCGTGCCCTGGACGAGGAGCGCCCCGAGAAAGGCGCCGGCGACGACGAGGCTGAGCACGCCGTCCATGAGCCAGGCTTTGGCATCCACGTCCAGCAGCGGCGATTCGTTGGCGCGGGCGGCTCGCCGCTGGATCCACGCAAGTAGGAAGCAGCCGGCCACGGCGATCACGGCGTACATGAGGGCCCATCCTGGCACGATCTCCCGCCCTCCGTGGAGGAGCGCGATGAGAGCGGAGACGAGGGCGTAGCCGGTCACCGCCAGGAGAATCAATCCGCGCACGGCGTTCAGGAAGGGCTCGAAGTAGGCGTAGCCGAAATGGAACCACTCGTCATCCGGTCTCTCCACCATGTCCGCAACCTTGAGGGTGAGCAGTCCGATCCCGAAGCCGATGAACGAGAAGAACCCGTCGAGGAGGATGGCCCCGGATTGGGTGAGCAGAGCGAAGCCGATGCCGAGGAGGCCGAAGAACAGGTTGGCTCCGGCCGAGATCTTCAGGGCGGTCGATTCATCCTTCATGGGCGCCTCTTCGTTTGTCGCCAATCAACGGTGATCCAGAGGGAAAACATTGAGCGATCGGGCAGCAAGGCGAAATGAAGGCCGCCGCGGGCTGATGTCCACCTTCGCGCTCTTGTCCTGCCCGGTCAGGTGTGGGAGATTCACCCGCAGTCCCCTACCAGCAACGAGGAAGATGGATGATGAGGAGTCGTAGCTGTGCCGCCATGGCGGCCTTGATCCTGTGGGCGCTAGCCAGTGCAAACACGGCCACGGCTCAGGAGGCGGAGAGCCAGGCCGAGCCCGAGCCGAATCAGCTGTATCAGCGCTTCCGGATCGACGTCGGGGCCTTCGCGAGTTTCTTCAACACAAGTCTCCGGGCGGACTCCGAAGTGCTCCCCGGAGACGGTACCGAGATCGATCTGGAGGACGATCTGGGATTCGAGACGAAGAAGGTCGACTTCCGCACGACTGGATACGTCCGGCTCGGCCGACGACATCGGATCAGCTTCGGCTACTTCGGCCTCAGCCGGAACAGCAACGTGGTCCTCGACGAGGAGATCGAGTTCGGGGATGAGATCTTCCCCGTCGATGCGGTGGTCGACGCGGACTTCAAGACCTCGTTCGCGCTGCTTGGCTACAGCTTCTCGTTTCTGGCGCACGACAAGGTCGAGGTAGGGGTCGGGCTCGGGCTCGCTGCGATGTTCACCAAGACCGGGATTCAGGTCGTGGGATCGGTCGGCGACGAGGACATCGATGAAATAGAGGAGCGCAGCTCCGTCACCTTCCCGGTCGCCACGCTGGGGCTCAACGCCAACTGGGCGCCCCTTTCACGGATGATCGTCCGGGGAAGCATAGGCGGCCTCTACGTGAAGGTGTCCAGCATCACGGCGGCGGTCGGCAACGCCGAGGTCGGGGCCGAGTACTTCTTCACGCGCGGCGTCGGCGTCGGAGCCGGCATCGTCTACACGAAGCTCGGGGTCGAAGAAACAGAGGACCCTCGTCTGAAGATCACCTATCGCTACAGCGGGCTTCTACTCTACGGAGTCTTTGCGCTGTTCTGAGGTCGCTCGTCGTCGCCCAGGAACTCCCGACGTGACAGTTCATGACCGTGGTACGGCGACAGCTCTCTGCTCACTAGCGGGCCACAATACGCTGGCGTATGTTGGCCCGTCAGTTTGGCTTCGGCCTGGCAGCGGGATGGTCGATGGGCGGCGGAACGATAGAGGGCGCGTAAGCGAATCGAAGTCAGGTTCCAGCGATCCCGCTTGCCGGGTCGTTGATCTACGCTCGATGGGTCGGATCCCGCTCAGACGCGATATGTTTCTCCTACCCACCGAGGGAGAACAATGCTCATTTCGCGTCACCTCCCCGTGCGGATTTCGGCACTCGGCCTCGGGGTGATCGCCCTTGTTCTCTGGCGAGCTGGACAAGGTGGTCGTCCGCCTGACGGGAGATTGGAGACGGCCGAACCGCGTTGAGGCAGCAGCGATCGATTCCAGCTGACCGGAGATACGACCGGCCTTGTCCGTAGGATTACGGTCTCGCGTGGCCGGGCGGTCGTAGCCATCGTTCGAGTGAAAACCGGATCTTCGCGAAGCCTGCGAGTGGCGATCGCGCTGTCGGCGATCGCTCTCGGACCCACGACGGCCACCGCCAGCGCCCAGGAGCTGGAGCCGAGGCTGTTCTCTCCTGCTCCGACTGGCATGAACATCGTCCTCGGTGCCTTCGGCTACTCCTTTGGAAACATCCTTCTCGACCCCGCCGTGCCGGTCGAGGATCTCGATGCCCGCCTGGCGATCATCACGGCCGGGTACGTACGGACGCTGAACGTCTTCGGAGCTTCGGCCAAGATCGACGCGATCGTCCCGTTCGCGGGGGGCGATTGGAAGGGGGTACTCGACGGGCAGGACACGACCCGATCGGCCACGGGTTTCGGGGACCCGCGGGTTCGCTTCTCCGTCCTGTTCAGCGGGGCGCCGGCCCTTAGCCCCAAGGAATTCGCTTCGTACCGGCCCGGAACGATCGTGGGAGGCGGCTTGCAGGTGTGGGTGCCGCTAGGCCATTACGATCCGACGAAGCTCCTGAACCTGGGGTCGAACCGGTGGGTCTTCCGTCCCCAGCTGGGTGTGTCACAGATGCTCTCTCGGTGGGTCCTGGAAGCCGCGGCCGCCGGCTGGTTCTATACCGACAACACGAACTTCTTCGGTGGAGACCGGCTGTCGCAGAAGCCGATCGCCGCGCTGCAGGGCCATGTCAGCTACGTGTTTCGCCGAGGGTTCTGGGGCGCCGTGAACGCCGGCTACGGTCGGGGCGGCCGCACGTCCATCAACGACGAGGAGAAGGACACCCTGCTCAGTAACTGGCGTCTTGGGATCACTCTGGCGATTCCGATCTCGAGCCATGATTCGATAAAGTTTGCGTTCATTAGCGGCTTGAGAGCGGGGAAGGGCGGCGATTACACGACGGTCCTGGGCGCCTACCAGTACCGCTGGTTCGACGGCCCCTAGCCGTTTCACCCGGCAGGTATGAAGTCGAGAGGAGGGAACGATGGAGATATCGAGCAGTCTGCTGGTCGCTGTCATGTTCATCATCATCCTGAGCATGGGGATCGGTCACATCCTGGTCTCCGCGGCTGCGATGGTCGATCGACGCGTCGCGCGGCGGATCGACGCCCTGCACTTGAACTGGACGCTCATCCTGCTGCTGGTCTATTTCAACTTCTTCTGGCACACGCTCGATCTCCTCGCCACCGAAGAGTGGGTTTTTGCGAGCTTCCTGTACATGATGGCCGGCCCGATCCTCATCTATTTCGCGACATGCGTCCTGCTGCCCGAGATGCCCGCGGACGAATCCCCGGACTTGCGGGCCCTCTACTTCGATGTGAGTCGCCAGTTCTTCTTGATGTTGGCACTCCTGCAGGTGTGGATCATCGGGGTCGACGTGATCCTCGGGGCAGGCTTCACATCAGCGGGAATCGTCAACCTGTCGACCCTGCTGTTGGCGCTGCTCCTCGCGAGCTCCCAGAAAGTCACGGTCCATGCAGGCGGAACGGTGGTCGCGTGGGTGCTCTTCCTCGGGTCTACGGGCTTGCGCAGCCTTGGCATGATTTGAGTCGAGCGCTCGGTCCGGGAGCGCCACGTCTCAGGGCGGATGCCGCGAGGCGGTGGTGCGCTCCGACGACCCTCAAGCTCTCGGACCGTGCTTGAGCTCTCCGACGGAGTACAGCCACCAGGTCCAGTGCGCCTTGATGTGCCGGAAGGTGAGGAGGAGCGCGATGACCGCGGCGACGACCGAAGCCCAGGTCACCCAGGGCGCGTAACCGAACCGCCAGAACAGGAGACCGAAGGCGCCGAGGCCGGTCAGGCCGCTGACCGTGTAGCCGAGGATGATCGGTCCCCCGTAATGAGCCCCGTGCTGGCCCTCCAGATCCAGCCCGCATTCAGGACATCGCTGATGCAGGGCGTATCTTCCTCGGAACAGCGGCCCCTCGCCGCAAGCGGGGCAGCGATGCCGAAAAGTCGTGCGGAGCATACCGCCAACGTCAGCTTGCATGGGCGGAAGCCGTTATCGTCGCTCTTCGATCATCGCTCACGGTACCATATGTGGAACCACTCTGGTACCTCATGCGGTACCATCTCGGCTGCCCGAAGGCCGACGGTCTCCGAAGAGGAAACTGAGGATGGAGGGCAAAAAAGGAAGGATGGTCCGAGATGACGATGGCAGAGCCGAAGGCGACCAGCGTAGCTATCCTGGGTGGCGGCAACCTCGGCCAGGCGCTGGCCAGGGGGTGGGTGGCGTCCTGGAAGTGCGATCCGGGGCAGATCACCATCACGAGGCGGCACGCCGCGGCGCTCGAGCCGCTTGCCGAACAGGGCTTCGCCGTCACGACCGACAACGTCGAGGCGGTAAGAGGAGCCGACACGATTCTCGTGGCCGTTCAGCCGCAGCAGCTGGTAGCTCTCCTGGAGGAGATCAGCGATGTCCTCGAACCCGACCGCCATGTCCTGATCTCGGTGGTCTCCGATGTGAGTATCGCGGACATCCGGGAACACCTCGGCGCGTCCGTCCCGGTCGCCAGGGCGATGCCGAACACGGCGATCGGCATCTGCGAGTCGATGACCTGTCTCGCAGGCGACGCCGGCTCCGAGGCGCTGGACCAGGCGGCCTCGCTCTTCGAGGCGGTGGGGAAGACACTCGTGATCGACGAGGAGCTGATGACGAGCGCCACCGTGACTTGTGCCTGCGGCATCGCTTTCTTTCTCCGCTCGATTCGGGCGGCCTCGCAGGGCGGGATCGAGATCGGCTTTCACCCGGAAGAGGCGATGCTGCTGGCCGCGCAGACCGCCAAGGGGGCCGCCTCGCTCCTCCTGAACGCCGAGAGCCACCCCGAGGCGGAGATCGATCGCGTGACCACGCCCCGCGGCTGCACGATCGCCGGCCTCAACGAGATGGAGCACCAGGGCTTCAGCTCGGCGATGATCAAGGGCATCCTGGTCTCGGCCAAGAAGGCAGCCGGGCTCTTCGAAGAGAGGTGAGCAGAGGCGGCGGCCAAAGGAGCGCCTGCTAGCGACGCGCCGACTAGAGGCCGAAGCGCTTCGCCACGGCCTCTAGGTCGGGCGGGACGGGCTCGGGACGCTCGACCGGACGACTGGCAGCGGGGACGTCCTTGAGACCGGTGCCGGTGATCAGGAGGACGATCCGCTCGCCGCGCCCTACCAGGCCGTCCTCCAGGGCCCGGTGGAGTCCGGCCAGCGCCGCCGCACCGGCGGGCTCCGCGAACACGCCGGTGTGACGAGCCAGGAACGGGATGGCTTCGAGGATCTCGTCATCCGACACGGCCACCGCGCCACCTTCCGATTCCCGGATGCGCTTCAGACACAGGATCGCGTTCCGAGGTGTCGCTACCGTCAGGCTGTCGGCCACGCTGGCTGCGTCCGGCACCGGCGTGACGCTCTCCGCTCCGTCTCGATACGCGGTGACGATACCGGCCGACCCCTCGGGTTGGACCGCGACCAAGCGCGGCATGCGGGCGAGGAGCCCGCCTCGCACCAGGTCCCCGAACCCCTTCGCGGCGCCGGCCAGGATCGCACCATCGCCGGTCGGCACGAAGACGACGTCCGGAGGCTCGGACGACATGGCGAAGGCGACCTCGAGCGCGGCGGTCTTCTTGCCCTCGATCGTGAACGGGTTGAGGGCCGTGTTGCGGTTGTACCAGCCGAAGGCGTCGCAGGCCGCTAGACAGAGGTCGAAGGCGTCATCGTAGCTTCCCTGCACTCGAACCACGTCCGCCCCGTAACAGAGGAGCTGCACCAGCTTGGCCTCCGGCGCGGACGCCGGAACGAAGACCACCGCTCGGACGCCGGAGGCGGCTCCGACGGCGGCGAGCGCGGCGGCGGCGTTGCCGGTGGAAGCCGTGGCGACCGTGTCGAAGCCGTACTCCTTGGCCTTCGCGACAACAAGGAGGGAGGCACGGTCCTTCGTGGACCCGCTCGGATTCCGCGTATCGTCCTTGATCCAGAGCCGGGGCAGGTCCAGAGCCTCCCGCAGGCGGGGAGCCGGCAGCAGCGGCGTGCCGCCGACATCCAGGGGGGCTACCGCTGAGGGATCCGAGAACGGGAGGAAAGCCTTGAGGAAGTCGGTGTGGGAGGGCCGAGCCTTCGGCCACTCCGCCGGGAGCACGTCCAGCCTGACCTCGAGCACCCCGCGCGTCGGCCCGCCGGGTGTCTGAAGGGTGGCGCACGCCTCGCAGACCAGGAGTGCCGGGTTCTCGGAGTACTCGCGGTCGCACTCGCAGCAGCGGAGCCGGAAGCCGCTCATCGCCCGCTGCGGGCTGGACGCACGTAGTTCACATCACCAGCGCCATGAGAGCCTTCTGAACGTGCAGCCGGTTCTCGGCCTCGTCGTACACGGCCGAGTGGGGGCCGTCGATCACCTCGTCCGTGACCTCTCGGCCGCGGTCCGCCGGCAGCGGATGCATGTAGATCAGGTGTTCCTTGCCGAGGGCGACTCGCTCGGCGTCGCAGCGCCAATCGGGGTACTCCTCGATCAGGCGAAGTCCCTCCGCCTCATCCCGGGTGTGGACGAGGGGCCCCCAGGACTTGGGAACCACCACGTCCGCGTCCTCGAAAGCCTCCTCGAACGTATGCGTGATCCGGAAGCGGGTTCCGGCGGCTTCCGCGTTCGCTTTCGCCTGCTCCTCGATCTCCGGCATCAGGCGGAATTCAGGCGGGTACGCCAGCGTCACGTCGAGGCCGAAGCGCGGCATCATCAGAACCAGGCTTTGCGGCACCGAGATCGGCCTCACGTAGTTGGGAGCGCTCGTCCAAGCGACCCCGATCTTCAGACCCCTCGTGTCCGCGAACCGCTCCCGGATCGTCATGTAGTCAGCCAGGATCTGGCAGGGATGGTACAGGTCGTCCTGCATGCTGAGGACGGGGATTCTGGCCTCCTCCTCGACTTCCCGGATGTACGCGTTACCCTCGCCGTACGTGCAGTGCCGGATGGCGATTCCGTCTCCGTACCTCGAGAGCACGTTGGCCGTGTCCTTGGCGTTCTCCCCGTGGCTGATCTGCATCCGGTCCGGTGAGAGATAGATGCCGTGCCCACCCAGTTGGGTGATCCCGGTCTCGAAGGAGTTGCGCGTTCTCGTCGAGGGGTCGAAGAAGATCATGAACAGTGTCTTGTCCGGGAGAAGCGGCGTCCGTTCGCCCGCCTTCTTGGCCCTCTTGAGCTGCTCGGCGAGAATGAAGAGCGTCTCGAGCTCCTCGAGCGTCCAGTCCTGCGTCGAGATGAAGTCACGGCCCTTCAGATCGGGCGGGATGACGATCGAGTCTCTCACGGGGCGAGCTCCTCCTCGAGGGAGGCCAGGAAGGCCGGGATCAAGCTGTACACGGCGGTCGCCCGCACCAGATCCCCGACCGCCACCCATTCGCCGGTCGTGTGAGAGAGCTCCTCCAGGCCGGGCGCGAAGCCGACCGTCGGGATGCCGTGCCGACCCATCGTCGCCACGCCGTTCGTCGAGAAGGACCACCGGGAGATGGTCGGGGGTGAGCCCATCACCGCCTCCACGGCGTCCGCCGCGCTGCGGACTAGCGGGTGCCCCTCCGGAAGCACCCAGCTCGGAAAGAATTTCTCCTGGCGAGCACGCTCTCCACGCCAGCTCACCTCGTCGTATGCGAGAAGTTCGACCTCCGCATCGCCGAGATGGGGAAGTGAGCGTAGCTCGTCCAGAGCCGCATCGGCTGACTCGCCGGTGGTGAGGCGGCGATCGATGTTGATTCGCGCGCTGTCCGGCACCGCGTTCAGCGACACAGTGGTGCACTCGATGTTCGAGACGACGACCGTTCCCTTGCCGAGAAAATCGTCGAAAGGGAGGCGGTCGTTCAGCGCTTCGATGTCGGAGACAATCGGCGCCAGCTTATACAGCGCGTTCACCCCCTCCTCCGGATGGGCGGCGTGCGAGGATCGCCCCTTGGTCGAGATCGTGGCCTCCACGCGTCCGCGCTGGCCTCTGTAGACGCCGAGATCGGTGGGCTCGCCGATGACGACGACGTCCGGCCGGATCCCTTCCTGCTCGATCAGGTGAAGAAGGCAGTAGCCGTCGCAGTCCTCCTCCATCACCGAGGCGGTGAGATAGAGCGTGACGTTCTCCGGCAAGCCGCGCCTTCGGGCGATCTCGGCCCCGTAGGCCATGCACGCGATGGCCGGCAGCTCGTCGACCGCTCCCCGACCCCAGATCTTCCCGTCTTCCAGTTTCCCTTCGAAGGGATCGTGCTCCCAGGCGTCACGATCCCCGACGCCGACGCAGTCGATGTGACCGTCCATGAGAATCGTGAACGGGCCGTCGCCGATCTTCGCGACCACGTTGCCGAGCCGGTCGAAGCCGACTTCGTCGAAGCCGAGCTTCGCGTACTCCTGCCTCACCCGCTCGCAGCGCTCGCCCTCACGCCTGCTCTCGGCGGGGATCGCGATCATGTCGCGCAGGAAGCGGACGATCTCCGCCTCGAAACGACCCGCCTCCTCGTGGGCCGCTCGCCCCTCTTTATCCCCCATAGGTCACGCCGGTCTCCTCGTTGAAGGCCTCGATCTCCGCGTCCCACTCTGGAAGCAGAGCGGCCTTTTCCGTCCAGAAAACCGGGTCCCAGAGTGCGTTCAGCTCCTCCACCGTCTTCCCCTGCTGCTCCACCCAGGTGAAGTACTTGAGGTTGTGGATCGCCTTCCGGTCCGTGAAGCGTAGCTCCCGCAGGTGATCGGTGGTCGCACCGAGCAGGTAACGCTCGAGATCGGCCGCCGCCTGGCGCTCCGAGTACTCTCCACGTTCCTCGGTCAGCGCCTCCAGACGGGTTCGGTAGAGATCCACGGAATCGGTGAAGGACGTGAAGATGATGTCGTGCTCGTCGAGCTCGAAGTAACGCGCCGTCTTGATGGCGGCGAGCGCGTTGCAGATGCTCGAGATGCCGAGGAGCGACAGCCTCCGGATCACGTCGTTCGGGACTCCGTACTCGGCGAGCACCGGTCGACCTGCGGGCTCGTTGAAGAGGCGGAGGAGGCGCATCGTCGCCTCGTCATCGATTGCCGTTACGAGATCGGTGTTGCGGACGTTGTGGATCCACGGCACGTGCTTGTCCCCGATCCCCTCTATCCGGTGGGCACCGAATCCGGCCATGAGCAGGGTGGGGCACTGCAATGCTTCGGCGGCCGTGATCCGGCATTCCGGGAAGCTGCGTTTGAGTAGGTCGCCGGCCGCCAGAGTTCCCGCAGAGCCGGTAGCGCCGACCCAGGCGGCGCAGCGGTCGCTCTCGCCCGCGATGCGCCGGAATACGGCCTCTGCTGCCGGCCCCGTCACCCCATAATGCCAGAGGTAATTGCCGAACTCATCGAATTGATTGAAGATCACGACATCGGGCTGGGAGCGGCGCAGCTCCCAGCACGCGTCGAAGATCTCCTTGACGTTGCTCTCGCTTCCCGGAGTCCGGATGATCTCGGCGCCGATTCCTTCCAGCCAGGTGAAGCGCTCCTGACTCATCCCCTCCGGCAGGATCGCCACGGCCCGGCACCCGAGCAGGGCGCTGTCGAACGCGCCGCCACGGCAGTAATTGCCCGTGGATGGCCAGACGGCACGGTTGGTCGTGGGGTCGAATTCGCCGGCCACGAGACGCGGCACGAGACAACCGAAGGCGGCTCCCACCTTGTGCGCGCCCGTGGGGAAGTGCTCCCCGATGAGGCCCACGATGCGGGCGGGGACGCCGGTCAGCTCTGACGGGAGCTCCAGATAGTTCACGTCGCCGAAGCCTCCGGTGTCCGGGTCGTTGCGCCAGCTGATCCGGAAGAGGTTGAGCGGGTGGACCGACTGCATGTCTACATCGGCGAGCTCGGCCAGCAGAGACGGGTCCAGGCCGGAGGGATCCCTCATCTGGGCGAAAGTGGGAACGAGGACCTTCCGTTCACGGCACCTCTCGATCGCCCTCTGCCGCACGTCGGCCTCTACAGTCCGGTTCAAGTGAGTTCTCCTATCCCTCTGAAGGGCCGAGATATGGAGTGTTCCAGTCCAGGGATCGAAAACGCGCCCACAGAGGTGGAGCCAGCTCACGCGCCTGCGCCGCCAACTCCTCCGGATCGAGGGTGGTGTGACGGAAGTTTTCCAGCAAGACCCGGCCTCGAGCGACGGTATGCCGCACCGGAGCCTCGCTGGTGCCGTAGACGAGGTGCCCGAACAAGTTCTCCTCCGAGATCGGGGTGGGGGGCGCGGAATCCACCGAGATGACGTCCGCCGGCGCCCCCTCCACCAACTGGCCGAGAAGCGGCTCCCGAAAGAAGCGGCGAGCAACGGCGGCGTTGTTGGCCAACAGGCCCGGCAGTGCCTCGAAACCGGCGGAAGGATCGCCGGTCGCTCCTCGATGCGCCAGGAAAGCGAAGCGCAGAGCTCTCAGCATCGATGAGGACATGCCGTCCGTGCCGAGGCCGATCGTGCAACCGAGCGCGGCGGTCCGTGGCACGTCCAGGCGTCCGACGCCGTTGTTGGCGTTGGATTCCGGGTTATGGATCAGTATCGCATCGGCTTCCGCGGCCCGCTCGTAATCCGCCTGCTCCAGATGGATCGCGTGGGCGAGCAGAGCACACTCGTCCAGCAGATCGAAACGCTGCAGCCGCTCGACCGGACCGACTCCGAACGCATCTATGGACGCGCTTACGTCCACGGGATCCTCGGCGACGTGGATGTGGCAGCCGCTTCCGGGCGGTCGCCCCTCGGCCACCAGCGCAAGTGTCTCGTCCCGGAGCGTGAAGCTGGCGTGGAGTCCGACCACACCGCGGACCCGAGGGTCATCCGCTCGATCGGCCAGAAAGCGCAGGTTCTCATCGATCCCCGCCCTGGCGTCGTCGGGGCCGTTTCGATCGGTAATCTCGTAACAGAGGAGCGCCGAGATCCCGGCTCGTTCGGCGGCCTCGGCGATCGCGTCCAGGCTTCCCTCGATGTAGAAGGGAGAGGCGTGGTGGTCGAACACGGTGGTGCAGCCGTGCCGCACGCATTCGGCGACCGACAGGAGGGCCGAGATCCCAACGGTCTCGCAGTCGAGGGCGCGGTCAAGCCTCCACCAGAGGCGGTCCAGCACCTCCGGAAAGCTTCGCATCGGCACTCCCGGATCCAGACCTCTTGCGAGGGCGGAATAGAAGTGGTGATGGATGTTGACCAGGCCCGGCAGGATGATCCCGCCACGCCCATCCAGGTAGTGCGCGTTGGGGAAGCGCGCCCTGATCGTCGCTTCGTCACCTGCGGCGGAGATCCGTTCTCCCGTCCAGGCGACGGCCCCCTGTGGCACGACTTCGGCAGTGGAGCCGCCCCTCACCAACGTCCCGTTGCCAAGGATCCAGGTGTCGAGCTCGCTCATGCCGCTAGATTCGACTCGCGCTTCACGTGCCGCCCGAGGCCGGGATCTCCGAGCCATTCGCTGCCATCGTCCTCTAGGCGGTATACGGGCTGCCCACGCACGAACGCCTGCCGCACCCGGCCGGTCAGGTCGTAACCGGCCAGGGGGGTGTACGGGTTGAGGTTGTGGAGGTCTTCCGCCCTCACCGTCCAGGTCTCCTGGTCGGCGAGCGCCACGAGGTCCGCTTCGAAGCCGGGCTCGAGCCTCCCCTTGCGGTTCTCGATCCCAAAGAACCTCGCGGGCGCCGAGGCGGTGAGCTCCGTGAGCCGCTCGAGCGTGATCCGTCCTCGGCGGACACCCTCGGAGAACAGGTAGGGCAGAGAGAGCTCCACTCCGGGTACCCCGCCGTAGTCGGTCCAAATGGAGCCGGTGTGCTTCTCCGCCGGCCACTGGCCAGCGGCATGGTCGGTCGCCACGAAGGCTAGCTCTCCCGACGCGAGCCCCTCCCAGAGGCGATCCCGGTCGGCCTCTCCCTTCACGACGGGAGCGGTCTTGAGCAGGGATCCTTGCTTCCGGAGGTCCTCCGCGGTGAACTCCAGGAAGTGCGGACAGGTCTCCGCCGACATCGGCAGGCCCTCGTCGCGGGCCGCCGTGATGATGTCCAGCGCGGCCCCGGTGGCCAGGTGGACGATGTGCACGCGTGCGCCCGTCTCGCGGCATAGGTCGCGCATGGTCGCCACGGCCGATATCTCCGCGGCCGCAGGGCGCGACTCCGCGTAGTCCAGCGGCTCGTTCCGGCCTTCCGCCTGGATGCGGCTCGTGAGTTCGTGCACCATCGCCCGGTCTTCCGCGTGCACGCCGACGGGAACACCCTGTCGAGCGATCTCGGCGAGCGCCTCCGAGAGCTGAGAGCGCGACAGATCGCGGAAGGTCTCCATGCCGGAGAGCATGTAGACCTTGATGGAGGCGACGCCCGCCTCGACGATCTCCCTCAGGTTATTCTTCCAGTCCGGCTCCGCCATGGCGTTGGCGGAGACTCCGCCCCACAGCATGAAGTCGACGTGCGCCTTCGGTTGGATCACCGCCAGCTTCGTTCGGAGGTTGTCTCCCGAGGTCACCGGGGGGAGGGAGGTGCCGGGCATGTCGACGATGCAGGTGACCCCGCCGGCGGCCGCCGCACGCGTGCCGGTCTCGAAGTCTTCGCGGTACGTGAACCCAGGGTCGTCGAAATGCACGTGGCCGTCGATGACGCCCGGAAGGACGAGCAGGCCGCCGAGCTTGACGATCTCCTCGTCCGCCTCCGCCGGCCCTGATTCCGGTGCAGCGATCTCTGCGATCCGTCCGTCGATGACGAGGATCGAGGCCGCCCGGGTCTCGTCTCCGCCTGCCGGCACCCTGAGGCCGATGAACCGCTTCCTCACGGGGGAGAGGGGTTCACCGGGTTCGGGGTCTCGGACCGATAGATCGATGTCCACACCGTCCTCGCCCGTGCCGCGCCCGCGAGGTCGACTTCGGCGTCGAGGCTCTTCTCCGAGAGCCCCCCCTGCTCGTCGATCACCAACTCGTATTCCTTGCCGCCCAGGCGCGCGTGCAGCACTTCGCCCGCCCGACAGAAGCCGTCCAGCTCCGATTCATCGAACGAGGCGCGCGTCAGGAAGACGATCTCCTTCTCGATAAAGGGGGCGCCCGATTCCGGGCAATAGATCTCGCAGTTCGAGCACTCGTTGCACGCTCCCGCGAACACGGCGAGCTGGTGCGACTCCCGGATCGCCAAGCCGTCCACCTCGATGGGGTCGGCCTCGTAGGAGAAGATCGCGTCGTTCGGGCAGGCCTGGATGCAAAGGTCGCAGTTGATGCAGTCGTACAGCTCCAGGACGCTGTCGATCTGGCGTGGCGACTTTGAGTTGGCCGAGGCGTGATAACGCGGATCCTCGAGCAGGGAAGGAACGATCTCGCGCCCGTTCAACCGGCCAGCGACACGCGTCGCATGGAGAACGAGCGCATCGCCATCGAGGCCGGCGGCCTCGCCGGCCTCACGAAGCGCGGCGGGCAGCTCGTCCGGCGAGCTTTCGGCGACCCGGCGCCACTGGTCGCGGTCGCCCACGGGCGCACGCCCGGCCGCCGCGCCCGGGAAGGTGATCAGAGCCTCTCTGATGGCCTCTGTCGCATGTCCGCCCGCCGAGAGCACGTACGCCTCGCGCGACGTGACGCCGGACTTCTCCATCTCCCGGGAGAGCGCCCTCAGGTAGCCCGGCAGACGGCCGAATCCCCCCTGTTTGAGAAGATCGGTGCAGGTCGTGACCGGGACCATCCCGCAGGCCACGGCCGCCGGGAAGTTCTTGACGTCGATCCCGGCGGAGAAGGAGACCGGGAACTCGAAGCCGAGGTCCTCCCGGAACCGCTGCATGAGGTTCATCGAGATCACGTGGAGCGGCGGGCCCGACACGTACATATAGGGGTCGGTCTGGGTCGGGAAGAACTCCGGCTCGTTCTCGACGACGAGCGTGTTCGTGAACTTGGCGCCGATGATCGACCCCTGCCGCTCGGCCACCGAGCGAAGCCGCCTCATGATCTCGAGGCCGTCGGCGTACTGCAGGTCCACGTCGAACGCCTCCCGCCGCAGCTTCAGGTGCGAGTAACCGAGCCGATCGAAGAGGATCTCACGGACCGCTTCGAAACCCAGCAAGGTCGGGTTGAGCTTGATGATCGTGTGAAGGCCGACGTCTTCAAGCAGGTAGCGGCAGATGGACTCGATCTGATCGGCCGGGCAGCCGTGGAAGGTGGAGAGCGTGACAGTATCGGAGATTTGCCGGGGCAGTTCGATCTCCGAGAACTCCGCCAGCTCTCCGCTCAGCTCTCCGCGCAGCAACTCGAAGCTCTCCGCCGGATCCTTCAGCGCCTCGATGAAGCCCGTCACCTTCTCGGTCCGAATACCCTCCAGGTCGTAGCCGACGCTGATGTCAAAGACCGTGTCGAACCCGTGGTCGGAGGGGAGCCGGCCGAAGGCGCGCGTCGTCTTGAGGATCTCGATCAGGTACGCGGCCTTGGCGTACTCCATGAGCGACTCCTCGACGAGGAGCTCCTGGGACCACTCGACGTTGTAGCCGATGTTCGGGACGTGGATGCATGGGCGCGGAATGCGGAGCCGGTCGTTGACCTGGACGGTCTTGATCTCGATGATCCGGCTTCCCGCCAGCCAGGACAGCACGATGTTCTGCGCGAGCTGCGTGTGCGGTCCGGCCGCCGGGCCCACCGGCGTCGACGCGCGGTGCCCGAAGTGAAGCGCCGAGAAGTCCAGCTCGTCGCTCGGAACCCACCACTTGCGAACGGGCAGATCGAAGATGGAGCCGGCCGTCTCGACCTCGCGCCGCATCCGGCGCACGAGGTCGGGGAAGGGGATCGGCTGGAGTTCCATCAGCCGGCTGTCCCCGCCTTTTTGCGTGACTTCGGGACGGACGGGGCGGCGGCCGGGGCATCGCTCATGGGCAGATCGAAGCGACGTTTCCCGTCGAAGGCGTGGAGGGCGCCGGCCACGGCCCCCGCCGTCGGCACTAGGCCGATCTCGCCCACACCTTTCGAGCCGTAGCCACCCACCTCATCGGGAACCTCTATGAGGATGACGTCGATCGGCGGCGTGTCCTTAGCCTTCAGAATGCCCAGGTCCCGGAGGAGCAACGAATCGGGCCGACCATCCGTACACGGAAGGTCTTCCGACAGAGCGTATCCCAGCCCCATGTGCACGGACCCTTCGATCTGGTTGGCGCAGAGGAGGGGATTGATCGCCCGGCCGACATCGTGGGCGGCGACCACACGCTCCAGCCGCCCCTCCTCATCCAGGATGACGACTTGGGTCGCGTAGCTGAAGGTCATGTGGGTCACCGGGTCCCCGGTCGCCTCGCCGGGCTTCGTGGTGAAGTCGCAGATGTACTCGCCGTGGTATTCCTTCCCGACGAACTCGTCCAGCGGAGCGCGCCCGAGGTCGTCGGCGAGCTCACGGGCGGCGATCTGTCCCGCGGCGGTCAGGAGGGCCGTGGCGCGGGAGGCGGTGGTCATCCCGCACAGCACCCGGGGATCGCTCGTCGTTCGCACCGTCATGAGCTCCGGATCGAGGCCGGTCTCCTCGCAGACGACCTGCCGAAGCACCGTATAGAGCCCTTGGCCCATCTCCGTGTATCCGGTCAAGATCTCGATCTGCTCCCCGTCCAGGACGCGAAGCAGAAGGCGCCCGCTGTCATCCATCCCGTGACCGATACCGGTGTTCTTGATTCCGCAGCCGATGCCTGCGTAGCGGGCGTTCTTGTACACATCCCGCACTGCGGTCAGCGTCGGGCGGATACCGCAGCTCTCGGTCATGAGCTGGCCGGTGGCGAACGGGTCTCCGGGTTCGAGAATGTTGCGCTCCCGGATGTCGTAGCCGTCCACTCCGACCTTCTCGGCCAGCAAATCCATGATCCCTTCGATCGCGAAGGATGCCTGGTTGGCGCCGAAGCCGCGCATCGCGCCGCAGGGTGGATTGTTCGTGTAGAGGGTCTTCGCCTCGACATCGACGTTGGGCACCCGGTAGGGACCGCAGGAGTGACCGGCCGCGCGCTCCAGCACCTTCATCCCGACGGAGGCGTAGGCGCCCGTGTCACCGACGATTCGGGCGCGGACCGCGGTGAGCCGTCCCTCGGCGTCGGCACCCACCGCGTAGGCGAGCGAGATCGGATGCCGCTTCGGATGCATCCGGATCGACTGTTCTCGCGTGAGCACCGTCCGCACCGGCCGGCCCGTCAGACGGGCGGCCAGGGCCGTCTGGGCCTGGATGGAGAGATCCTCCTTGCCTCCAAAGGCGCCGCCGTTGGCGACGAGCTCCACCTCCAGCGTGGCGGGTGGGATGTCCAGCACCAAGGCGATCTGCGCCTGGTCGTCGTGCACGCCCTGACCCTGGGTGTAGAGCTTGAGGCTTCCTCCCTCCACAAGCTCGGCGAGACAGGCCTCCGGCTCCAGAAAAGCGTGCTCGATTCGCTGCGTGCCGAAGGTCTGTTCGATGACGTGCGCGGAGCCGGCCAGAGCGGCGTCCACGTCACCGCGGGAGAACGAGCATACCTCCAGCAGGTTACCGTGCTCGTGGATCAGGGGAGCGTTACTCGCCATGGCGGCGGACGGATCCCCCACCGGCTCCAGCACCTCGTACTCGATCGCGGCCTCCAGCGCCTCCGCCGCTTGGCGCGCGCGAAACGGCGTGTCGGCCAGAACCAGCGCCAGGACATCACCGACGCAGCGGGTGATCTCACCCTCGGCCACGAACACGGGCCAGTCCGGCCGGATCAGACCTACATAGCGCTCCCCTGGGACATCTTCCGCCGTGACCACCCGTTCCACACCGGGTCGCGCCAGCACCGCGGCGGTGTCGATCCGGATCACGCGCGCTCGAGGATGCTGGCTGAGAGCCATCACGCCGTGGAGCATGCCGTCGCGGACCATGTCCGCGACGTAGGGCTTCTCGCCCAGGGTGTACTCCTCGCCTCGAAACCGGGCGCTGCTGCCGCCCACGCCCTCCTGTGCATGTGGGGAGGTGCGCGAGAGGCCGAACTCCTCCCCGAAGAAGAAGGGTCGTCTGGGCTTTCCATCCGCTAGCTTGCCCCCGTTCTGCCACGCTTCGCCGGCTGTACGGATGGCGTCGATGATCCGATGGAAACCGGTGCACCGGCAGAGGTGGCCAGAGATTGCTCGGCTGACCGCGTCTCGGTCATCCGTGCCTTGGTGGTCGAGGAGGGAGCAGGTTCGGACCGCAAGTCCAGGGGTGCAGAACCCGCACTGGAGTCCGCCCTCTCGAACGAAGGCCTCGGCCACCAGCTGGCGCTGCTCTTCGGGAATGCCCTCGAGCGTCGTGACGGATTTCCCGTCCACCGACTCGGGCTTCCTGAGGCAGGAGAGAACTGCTCGGCCTTCGAGCAGGATGGCGCAACAGCCGCAGTAGCCCTGAGGCGCACAGCCGTCCTTCGGGGACGTGATGCCGCACACGTCGCGGAGCACCTCGAGGAAGGTCATGCCCTCTTCGTACTCGGCCACCATCTCTCGGCCGTTCAACACGAACGTCAGCTGCAGCATCACTCCATCCTTTCGGCGCCGGTATCGCTCTCCCGAAAAATGGGTGCTCCGGCCCTCCCTTGTCACATCGCGGCCGGGCAGGAAAGTTCTTCGCCCAGCGGCCGCGTCGGGTTCCGTACGGGTAGTGCGACCTCGTCCAAATATAGGCTATTGTGCCGACGCGCCTATCGAGTCCAGCTCACCTCCACGGAGGATCCGATGTTCGTGCTTCATAGACTGCCGGCTGCGTTGGTCGTGGCCCTGTCGGTTCTGACCGTGGCAGCGGCCTCTCTCTTCGCTCAGACGACTCAGGGAACATCAGAGGAGGAGCGAGCGGACGCGAGCAAAGGCCAGCGAGTCGAGAAGGCGGGCTCGGCCGCGCAGGCCGACTCGTCCGAGAGCGAGGACAGAGCCGCCGACGCTGCGGATGACCAGGAGATCGTGCAGAACCGCAAGCTGCCAGTTCTTCAAGGGCACCGGTTCATCCCGAACTCCACCGTACCGGACCCCTTCATCACCACGTACTTGCGCAGCCAGACGGGGTTCGGGTTGCTCCTGGATGCGAGGTTTCCAGTCCTTACCGAGGCGGACACGGTCGCGTTCGTGGAGGGTGATATCGCCTTCGCGGTGCTGGCCTTCGAGTACCAGCAGGCGATCGTGGATTTCCTCGCCCTGCGGATCGGGTTTGGGGGCGCCGTGCGAACCGGGACGAGCGGGCAGACGCTGCTTGCGGAGGGGTTGAACGCCAGCTATGCGTTCCGATTCGGCGTTATCGGTCGGGTCTTCCGCACGGAGAACTTCCTCCTCTCCGTCGTGGCGGACTACGAAAGCAACAAGCTGATCGCGATGGATCCTTTCGGCTTCGCCCAGCGCGTCGCCGACGAGTGCGGGGACGCGCTGGACGTCCCTCAGTGCATCCTCGATTCGGAGGAGGAGCTCCTGGTGAGCGGCAGGAGCAGCGCGATCACGGGGGGAGCGCGAGGAGCCTGGAGCCCGATCGAGTGGTTCGGCTTGCGCGGGCGGGTGGAGATCGGTGCGGGCGACGCGTTCGATCCGGAGTCGAGCCTGGGCACGACGATCATCAACGTGGGAGCGCTGGCGGACGTCGACCTCCTGGAAGTAACGCCTGTGCCGCTTGGCTTCCTGCTCGGCTTCGACGGTCAGCTCTTCGGCAGCCGAGGTTCCGACGTCGCCGAGAGCGCCACGCGATTCAATCTTGGCCTGTTTTTCACGGGACGTCAGGAGTTCAGCGTCGGCGTGGAGGGGATCTTCGGCAAGGTCGCGCTCGCGCAATCGGACGAGAGCGTCGACAGCATCACGATCAACCTTCGGCTCCGCTACTTCTTCTAGGCGGGAGCGAGTGGCCCGGTCCTTGAAGCAGGGGGACGGACCGGTCGGTGAAACAGTCGACTGTGTCGAGCGTACGAGCGCTGCCAAGAACGCGCTGCCCAAGGAGGGTTGGAGTGGATCATGCGGACCGTTTGACGCTAGGGAGGATGCAAAACCCGGTTCGGGGCATCCTGCACGGTGCCGCTGCGGTCTTGTTCGCGGCCGGGGCCGTGCTCCTATGGCTCCGCGCCGACCCCGACACGTCACGCCAGATCGCCCTCCTCATCTTCGCTCTCAGCCTGATCTTCCTCTACACGGTGAGCACCCTCTACCACTCGGTTCCGTGGGAGAAGGTCTGGAAGCACCGGATGCAGAGGCTCGACCACGCGATGATATTCGTGCTGGTGGCCGGGACCTATACGCCCGTCGCCCTGATCGTGCTGGATGGAAAGTGGAGGGTCGCGACGCTCGCGGTCGCCTGGGGGATCACGGCTATCGGGATCGCGCAGAAGGCCTTCTTCCCCCGCCTGGGCAATTGGTTCTCGATCACCCTGCAGGTTTTTCAGGGTTGGATGGCTCTGCTCCTCGTGATACCGCTGTCCCGCGAGCTACCTGACGGGGCGATTCTCCTGCTTGCGATCGGCGGCCTCCTCTACACGACCGGATCGCTCTTCCTCGCCGTGAAACCGCGGCTCTGGCACCGGGTGTTCTCGTACCATGAGGCCTTCCACCTCTTCGTGGTCGCCGGGAGCGTCACCCACTACGGGATGATCTTCTGGTATCTGACCGGCTTTCCGGGGGCGTAGCCGACCTCTCCTTGCCAAAGAAGTAGCCACTCCTTCACTTGGCTCCGCTATGACCACCGCCGAGACGAAGATTCCGTACGTGCCCGAGCGGATCGAGGGGCTTCGGGAGCTCGCCATGAACCTCTCGTGGCGTTGGCACCGGCGTGCCTGGAGGCTCTTCGAGCACATCGATCCGGCGCTCTGGGCCGCCGGTCGCAACAACCCGATCGATCTCCTGCGCAGAACGGACCCGGCTCGTCTGGCCGAGTGTGCCAACGACCCGGAGTTCATTGAGCTCTACCAGGCGGCTCTCGATGACTTTCGGCGCGAGCTCTCTTCCGAGGCCACCTGGTTCGCCGGGCGGTTCCCCGACTCGAACGGTCGGCCGGTGGCGTACTTCTGCGCCGAGTTCGGGGTTCACAACTCGGTTCCCATCTACTCCGGCGGCCTGGGGGTTCTTGCCGGAGATCATTGCAAGGCGGCGTCGGACCTGGGGGTGCCGCTGATCGCCGTGGGCCTCCTCTACTCGAAGGGCTACTTCGATCAGATCATCACCCTCGACGGCTGGCAGGAGGACTCCGACGAGACCTTCGATCCTGCTTCCACACCCCTGACCCGGGTGCTCGGGCCGGACGGCGTCGTCCCTCTGGCCACCGTGACCACTTCGGGCAGAGAAGTACACATCGCCGCCTGGAAGCTTGTCGTCGGTAAGATCCCGATCTACCTCCTCGACACGCGCCTGGAGGAGAACGACCCGGCAGATCGCGACCTGACGAGCAAGTTGTACGGCGAGGGGCTGGAGCTTCGCCTCAAGCAGGAGTGGATACTCGGGGTCGGTGGGGTCCGCGTCCTTCGGACCCTCGGCATCGATCCCGGAGCGTGGCACGCCAACGAGGGTCACGCGACGTTCATGCTCCTCGAGCGACTCAGAGAGCTGCAAGCGGCCGGAGTAGACGTGGACGAAGGCATTCGTCAGGTCCGGGCCCGCAGCATCTTCACCACGCACACCCCCGTTCCGGCCGGCCACGACACCTTCTCCGCCGATCTGATCGCGAGCTGCACGGGGCACTACTGGGAACAGCTCGGCGTGGATCGCGACGTGTTCCTGGGACTCGGCTTCCACCCGGCGACGAACCAGGAGGCATTCCACATGACGGCCGCGGCCATCCGTCTGTCAGGCCGCGTCAACGCCGTGTCCAAGAGACACGGGCAGGAAACGAGGTTCATGTGGCGCAAGCTCTGGCCGGGCCGGGAACCTTCCGAGGTTCCGATCGGCGAGATCACGAACGGCGTCCACCTGTCGAGCTGGATGGCGCATTCGGTGCTGGATCTTCTGGACGAGTGCCTGGGTGAGGACTGGCAGGCGCGAGGGGACGATCCGGAGATCTGGGATCGGGTGCTCGAGATGGATGACGAGCGGCTGTGGCACGTACACCTGGAGCTCAAGGCCCGGCTCCTGAGCTTCAGCCGAGAGTACGCCCGCCAGCGCTGGCGCGACCTCTGGAGCGAAGCGGTACACCTCGTGGGGGCCGGCACGCTGCTGAGTCCGGAGCCGCTGACCATCGGCTTCGCGCGTCGCTTCGCCACATACAAGCGGGCCGATCTCCTGTTTCAGGATGAGGATCGACTGCGGCGTCTTCTCACCGATGTGCGCCACCCAGTGCAGATCATCTTCGCCGGGAAGGCGCATCCGTCCGATGAGCCGGCCAAAGAGATTCTCCAGCGCGTGTATTCCTTCACCCGAGATCCCCGCTTCGAGGGACGCGTCGCCTTCTTGGAGGACTACGATCTACTGGTCGCCGCGCGGCTTGTCAGGGGCGTCGATCTCTGGCTCAACCTTCCGCGGCCACCCCTCGAAGCCTCGGGAACCAGCGGGATGAAGGCGGCCTTGAACGCGGTGCCGCAGCTCTCCACGCTGGATGGATGGTGGGCGGAGGGGTTCGAGGGCGAGAACGGCTGGGCGCTCCCACTCGCCGAGCCTGGCGTGGACGAGGACGAGGACGAGGACGCCGAAGATCTCAGGGCCTTGTTCGAGCTTCTGGAGCGAGAGGTAGTTCCTCTGTATTACGATCGGGATGAGAGGGGTCTCCCGACGGGGTGGATCCGCAAGATGAAGCATGCGCTTCGTGTCGCCGGAGCCCGCTTCACCACGGGCCGTATGGTTCAGGAGTATGCCCTGGACTACTACGCTCCGGCTCTGCGGGGAGAGCTGGACGGGGACGATCGTCCGACAGGCTAGGGTTGGACGGCGAACGCTCCAGGTTCGTCGACCGAAAGGCCAGGGTCAGTCGGCCGGCTTCACTGGTTTGAAGTAGAGTACGGTCAGCGGCGGGAGAGTGAGCTCCAGGTATGCAGGACGGCCGCTGTGGTGCTCCGCAACGGCTTCGAGCTCGCCCGGCGCCGGCAGGCTCCCCGCTCCGGCGTACTCGACCGCGTCGGTGTCGAGGATGGCTCGATAAAGGCCCGGCGTGGGAACCCCGAGTCGGTACCGCTCACGGGCCGCCGGACCGAAGTTCGCCGCGACGATCACGACGTCCCGATGGTCCGACGCCCATCTCAGGAACGACAGCGTCGTGCGATCCGGATCGTGGCAGTCGATCCACTCGAATCCCTCGGAGCTGAAATCCACCTCGTGCAGGGCGGGCTCCTGCCCGTAAATCCGGTTCAGGTCCCGGACGAAGCGCTGCAAACCCCGATGCCCCTCCGACTCCAGGAGGCTCCAGTCCAGCTCTCCCTCGGCCTGCCACTCGTCCCGCACGCCGATCTCGCCGCCCATGAAGAGCAGTTTCTTCCCCGGGTGGCCGTACTGGTAGGCCAGCAGGAGGCGAAGGTTCGCGAGCTGCTCCCCAGCGCGGCCGGGCATCTTGGACAGCATGGAACGCTTGAGGTGAACGACCTCATCGTGTGAATATGGCAATAGATACCGTTCCGAGAAGGCATAGGCCATCGATTGTCTGAGTCGGTCGTACGTCTGGCTCCGCTCGGCCGGGGCGGTCTGCAGAGACTCCAGCGTGTCGTGCATCCACCCCATGTTCCATTTCATGTCGAAGCCGAGGCCGCCCTGCGAGGTGGGGCGGGAGACCTGGGGCCAGGCGGTGGATTCCTCGGCGAACGTGAGGACGCCTGGGGCCTCGGCATGCACGACATCGTTCATTCGGCGCAACAGGTCCATCGCCTCGAGGTTCTCGCGTCCCCCGTGGATGTTTGGCACCCACTCATCGGCCGCCCTGGAGTAGTCCAGATAGAGCATGGAAGCAACCGCGTCGACGCGGAGACCGTCGACATGGTACCCCTCGATCCAGAACAGAGCGCTCGAGACCAGAAACGCCATGACCTCCGGCCTACCGTAGTCGAAGATCGCCGTGCCCCAGTCGGGGTGCGCGCCTCTTCTCGGGTCTGCGTGCTCATAGAGGTGCGGACCGTCGAAGCGTGCCAGCCCGTGGGCGTCGTTCGGGAAGTGGGCGGGCACCCAGTCGAGGATCACGGCGAGGCCGAGCGCGTGGGCGCGGTCGACGAAGAACCGGAAGTCGTCAGGAGACCCGAAGCGGGATGTCGGCGCGAAGTAGCCGACGGTCTGGTACCCCCAGCTCTGGTCGAGCGGATGCTCCGATACGGGCAGCAGCTCGATGTGGGTATAGCCCATCTCCTTGACGTAGGGGAGCAGCTTCTCCGCGAGCTCGCGGTACCCGAGCCACCCCTGATCGTCGGTGGAGGGGTCCCGGTCCGGCCGTCTTCTCCATGATCCGAGGTGCGCCTCGAAGATCGAGATTGGCGCTTCCGACCCCTGCCTCTCACTTCGCTGGCTCAGCCAGTCGCCGTCGCCCCATTCGTAGCGGTCGAGATCGGCAACCACCGACGCCGTGGCCGGCCGAAGCTCCATAGCGAATCCGACGGGGTCGGCCTTTTCGAGTCGGTGACCGTCCGTCGTGCGGATCTCGTACTTGTAGAGCGCCCCCTCCCGGACGCCGGGGAGGAAAAGCTCCCACACGCCGCTCCTCCCCCGGCACCGCATCGGATGGCATCTGCCGTCCCAAGCGTTGAAATCGCCGATGAGGTTGACGTTGTGTGCGTTCGGCGCCCAGACGGCGAAGCAGGTGCCGAACACCCCTTCGTGCTCCATCGGGTGGGCGCCGAGGTACTCGAAGATCCGTTGATCGTGACCGCGCAGGAAGCGGGAGATACGGTCCGGATCCAGGACGGGGCCGAATCGGTAGGGATCGTCAAGTCGGACGGCTTCTGCAGCCTCGGTGACCGCCTCGATCTCGTAGGGAAACGGCTCGGAATCTTCCGGAAAGGCCGCCTCGAACAGGCCGTCCGGGTGCGTGCGCTGCAGGGGGACGCGCCGGCCATCGTGCACGACGGTTGCCTCGGAGGCCCACGGCAGAAACGCGCGGAGCACGACCCCGCCCTCGTCGCTCCCCACCAGGCGGTGGATGCCCAAGATGTCGAAGGGTGCGCGACAGAGGCCGAGGAGCAGTCCTTCGACCGCGCCGAGATCAGCCATTGCACCTCGCGAAGAAGTCGGCTTGAGGATACAGCCCCACAACGTACGGCATCGGTCGTTGGCTAGCCGGGAGATACAAACTAGGTTCGCTGTTCACGCAACCAAACAACCTGTCCGGAACGCGTTCATGGGCTCATACACCCTCGTTCACCTAGTCGCCGAATACCGGCCGCTCGCCACCCTTCGCGACGCGACGCGGATCGGCAGGCCGGGACCTCGTTGACGCCGGGGCCTCGATGACGCCGGGGCCACGGTCGGCCGTCATCCACGGGCACTTCTACCAGCCACCGCGGGAGGATCCCTGGACCGACACGGTACCGCGGCAGCCCTCGGCCGCGCCGTTTCACGATTGGAACGAACGGGTGGAGCGAGAGTGCTATAGCGCCGTCACGGCCGCCCGGCCACCCGAGGAGAGCGGCCATTTTTCAGGCGTCGTCAACGCGCTCGCCTGGATGAGCTTCGATTTCGGTCCGACTCTCCTATACTGGCTTGAGCGAGCGGCGCCGGAAACCTACGGGAGCATCCTGGAGGCCGATCGTCTGAGCCGGGGCAGGGTCGGGCACGGCGGAGCGATCGCCTTGCCCTATCATCACACGATCCTTCCGCTCGCATCCCGCCGTGACAAGGTCACCGAGGTTCGTTGGGGCGTGGCGGATTTTCGTCGCCGGTTCGCTCGAGAGCCGGAGGGGATGTGGCTTCCGGAGGCCGCCGTGGACGATGAGACGCTCGACGTCCTCGCGCAGGAGGGGATCGGGTTTACCGTCCTAGGTCCTGAACAGGTCGAAGAGGCTCCAGGCGGCGGGCTGCCGGGCATGTACCGAACGCGCTCCGGGGGTCGTGAGATCGCGATCTTCGTGTACGACGGCGAGCTCAGCCATGGCGTCGCCTACGGACCGCTCCTGAAGGATCCCCGAGCATGGGCGGAGCGGATGGCGGTTGGAGCCTCCGACAAAGACCCGCTGCTCGTGGCGATGGCCACGGACGGTGAGACGTTCGGTCATCACCACGAGCAGGGTGAGATCGCGCTGGCGTCCGTCATTGATCAGCTGGTTTCTCAAGGGGCTCGAGTCGAGAACTTCGCCTCTTTTCTGGCCCGCCATCCACCGACCGAGGCCGTCGACCTGATCGAGCCGAGCTCGTGGAGCTGCGTTCACGGGGTGGAGCGCTGGCGGTCGGATTGTGGCTGCAAGTTGGCCGTCGAAACCGCCAGCGAGCAGACGTGGCGGGCACCGCTTCGGGAAGCGATGGATTGGCTTGCCGCGCGCCTCCACGAGGTCTTCGAGGCGGAGGGACGTCAGTTTTTCGAGGATCCCTGGAAAGCGCGTGACGATTACGGGGCCGTGGTCCCAACGGCCGGGACGGACGCCTTCGAAGGCACCCTTCGCGAGCACCTTGACCGCCATGCGACCCGGCCGCTCGCCGGCCGGCAGAGCGCTCGCGCCGCCGAGTTATTCGAGCTCGAGCGTAACGCTCTTCGGCTCTTCACCTCCTGCGGCTGGTTCTTCGACGACATCGCCGGGATCGAAGCGGTCCAGCTGCTTCGGTACGCCGCTCGAGCGATCGAGCTGTCCGGCGATGGCGCGGCGGAGCTGGAGGCGGGCTTCCAGCTGAGGCTTGCTCGAGCCGAGAGCAACGACCCCACTGCAGGCAACGGCCGCGAGGTGTACGCCAAGCGAGACATGCTCCCGAGCGAGGTCGGGTGAGCTAGGCTCCGCTCTCGGACGCGAGAAGCGACTCCACCAGGCGCTTCCGAAAACGAGTGCCGGGCGCGAAGAAGCTCGGAATGCTCGCCCGCCGTGCCTCGGCTCCCTCTGCTCCCTCGTCCATCAGCACCCGGCCATCCGCGGTGCGGTAAACCGTTCGCAGACGGTTTCCTCGGACGAGGAACAGAATCTCGTCTCCCTTCTTGGCCCCGCTCTCTTCCAGAAAGCCAAACCAGATCGGGACGTTCTCCGAGAACTGCTCGAAGTACTCCGGCGTGATGAAACCGGCCTCGGCCGCCTTCCTACCCGTCTCTCGCATGCCACCCACGAGGCGGCCCAGGCTCACGTCACGGTGGAACACCTGCCGGGCCCAGGCGTCGTCGGCATCCAGGATCACGGTGGCGACCGAATCAGCGAGCTCCTCGCTGTAGCGTCGCCCTTCGGCGACTGACTTCAGGCGCTCGGCCGTGGCCTCGTTCACTCGAATGGTCAGCGTAAGAACATCGATCTTGAATATGGTGACCTCGAGGAGCGTGGACATCTCGGAAAACGGACCTTCGGCCAGCCCGGATGGGTCGAAGGGGTCCTCGCTTCGCGCTGCCTTTGCGGCCGAGCTTGGCGCCGCCCAGGGCTGCGCATGCCCCTCGGAGGCGACCGTCACGGTCGACAGCGCCGCCATCACCAAGCCGAGAGACGCGATACGATGTGTGTTCTGCGAAAGCCAGCGGCTCACGACGTGACCCACGATATAGGGTTCGGCATTCTAGCTCCTTGCTGATCGAACAGCCTCCCCGAAGTTAACCCCTTTCTACAGCCGGTTGGTTCCAGGTCGACCAGTCCCCATCATCAGGGATGACGGAGTTCGACTATGTCCTGGTCGGCGGCGGCCTCCAGAACGGCCTGATCGCGGGCGCGCTTCGGATGCGACAACCGGAGAGCCGGATCGCTCTGGTCGAGCGCGCGGGCGCTCTCGGCGGAAACCACACCTGGTGCTTTCACGAGGCGGACGTGGCCCCCGATTCCCGTGATTGGCTGGAGCCGCTCGTCGTGCACGCGTGGCCTGGCTATCGCGTCGTTTTCCCGAATCTGCAGCGGACGATCGACGGCCGTTACTCGGCCGTCACAAGCGAGCGCTTGGACAAGGTCGCGTCTGCCGCCGTGCGTGGAGGCCCGGGGTCCAAGCTGTTCCTGAACACGGAAGTGTCGGAGGTCGGCACGCACGTCGTGACCCTGAGCTCCGGCGGTCGTTTGGAGGGTAGAGTGGTCGTCGACTCTCGGGGTCCGCCGCCCCCTTCGGGCCGGGCCACTGCAGGCTATCAGAAATTCCTCGGTCTGGAACTGGAGTTGGCGCGGCCGCACCATCTGGATCGACCGGTTCTGATGGACGCGACCGTCGACCAATCGGAGGGCTATAGATTCCTATACATCCTCCCGCTGGGCCCTTCGAGGCTGCTCGTCGAGGACACCTACTTCCACGAGACTCATTCTCTGGACCGGGTCCAACTGCGAGACGAGGTCCTCGGCTGCGTCGCCTCCAGGGGTTGGGAAGCCACGGAAGTCGTGCGGGAGGAGGTCGGCGTACTCCCGATGCCCTGGACAGGGTCCCCGAGCGTGCCGGCCTCCGGTCCCTTGCTCGGAGGATACCGCGGAGGCTGGTTCCACCCGGGGACGGGGTACTCCTTCCCGGTGGCCGCCCGATTGGCGGAGTTCGTGGCGGGCCGGCCGCCGGCCGACCTGTTCGGAGCTGACTTGCGCCGGTTCGCGCATGAACACATTCGTCAAGTGAAGTTTGCACATCTACTTAACCGATTCCTCTTCCGATGGTGCCCGCCCGCGGCGCGCGTTCCGATCTTCGAGCGTTTCTACCGATTGCCTGAGACGACCATTGGGCATTTCTATGCGCTCCGTCTAACTTGGCCGGATCGTATTCGGCTGATGACGGGTCGGCCGCCTCGCGGTTTGTCTTTGCGCCACCGACTTCGATACGGAACCGAACGATGAGCATTACCGCCAGACTGCTCGAGCCAGACGCTGCTCTGACCTCGTCCCTGCGAGAGCTGTTCGAGAAGCTGCCCGGTTCTTTCGAATCCGAGGAAGAGTTCGACCCGCAATTCTGGGACTCGGCCCTCCTCGATCCTGCCCGAGACATTCTCGGGCGTTCCGGAAAGGGCCTGCGTGCCCGTCTGTTGGAATGCGCCTGGCGGCTGGCCGGCGGCGGGCCCGAAGGTCCTCCCGAGTTGCTGCCGGTGGTGATCGAGCTGTTGCACGTGGGCTCGCTCGTGATCGACGATATCGAGGATGACTCGCCGCTGCGGCGTGGAGAGCCGGCGCTCCACAGGCGTTACGGCTTGCCGCTCGCGCTCAACACGGGAAACTGGTTGTACTTTCTGCCACTGGCCCTCCTTTCTCGCTTGCCGCTGTCCGACAAGTTGCGGCTGGCGCTGTACGCGGACATCAGCGTGGCGCTCCTCCGATGCCATCAGGGCCAGGCCCTCGATCTGTCGGTGAGCATCACCTCGGTGAGGCGGTGCGACGTTCCAGGCCTGGTGGCGGGCGCTACGCGCCTGAAGACAGGCTCCCTCATGCAGTTGGCGGCCGTGCTCGGGGCACGGGCAGCGGGTGGGTCCCCGGCCAGGATCGAGGCCATCGGCCGATTCGGCGCCGAGCTCGGCGTGGGCCTGCAGATGCTGGATGACTGGAGCGGCATCGGAGTCGACAAGCGGCGGGACAAGGGAATCGAAGACATCAAGTTGGCACGTCCCACCTGGCCTTGGGCCTGGCTCGCCGTGGAAGACGACGAGTTGGTCTATGCAGAGCTCGTTCGGCAGGTTCGAGGGCTGTCTATCGACTGGGAGGCAGAACGGGTGCTCGAGCGACTGCGCACGCTGCTCGGGTCCAGGGCCCCGGGGTTGATACGGGGACATCTGGACGCTGCGCTGGAAGGCTTGGTGAAGGTCGTCGGCGACTGTCCCGAGCTGGATGACCTGCGCTCGGATGTCGACCGGCTTGAGCTGGCTTTTCTGCCGACGTGAACCCGGCTCCGCGAGCGGCCGTCGTAGGAAGTGGCTTCGGAGGCCTCGCCGTTGCGGTGCGACTCCAGAATGCCGGTTTTCGGACGACCGTGTTCGAGGCTCGGGACCGACCGGGGGGACGCGCGTACGTTTACGAGCAGGACGGTTTCGTCTTCGACGGTGGGCCCACCGTCATCACGGCCCCTCACGTGTTCGAGGAACTGTTCGCGGAGGCGGGGCGAAGCCTGAGTGACTACGTGGAGCTCCTTCGGGTGAATCCGTTCTACCGTCTCCACTGGGAGGACGGGACGAGCTTCGATTACGATGGCGAGACCGATTCGATGGTGGCCCAGATCCGGGAACGGAATCCAGCCGATGTCGACGGCTATCTATCCTTCGTGGAGTATGCCGGCCGAGTTTTCCAGGCGGGATACGCTGAGCTGGCCGCCACCCCGTTCCTCCGCTTCTCCGATATGGTCCGGGCTGCCCCCGATCTCATCCGCTTGCGCGCCGACCGCTCCGTCTACGCGACGGTCAGCCGGTTCATCCGGGACGAACACGTCCGCCAGGCGCTCAGCTTCCACTCTCTGTTGGTGGGAGGGAATCCTTTCGAGACGAGCTCGATCTACACCCTCATCCACCATCTCGAGCGTGAGTGGGGCGTGTTCTTCCCGCGCGGGGGCACCGGTGCCCTTGTCCAGGCCCTCGTCCGCCTGCTGGCAGAGCTCGGTGGGGAGATCCGCCTCGGTACCGCCGTCGAGCAGATAGACCTCGACCGTGCAAACGGACGGGCCACGCATCGCATCACGACGACGCGGGCAGAGAGGGAGCCGTTCGACCTCGTGGTGTCGAACGCGGATCTGCATCACACGTACGGAGGGCTTTTTCGCTCGGTCCCCGATGCCCTGAGGATGCGCCGTCGGCTGGAGCGGATGGAGTGGTCGATGTCCCTGTTCGTGCTCTACTTCGGAACGAACCGTCGCTACGACGACGCGGTCGCACATCACACCATACTCTTCGGACGCCGCTACCGGGAATTGATCGACGAGGTCTTCCACGGTGACCGGCTTCCCGAGGACTTTAGCCTGTACCTCCACGCACCCACGGTGACGGATGCTTCACTCGCGCCACCGGGATGCGAGGCGTTCTACGTCCTCGCTCCGGTCCCCCACCTGGGCAACGCCGCCATCGACTGGAAGTCGGCTGCCGAAGGGTACTCCGATAGGATCCTCGAGTATCTCGAGCGCTATCTGCCTGACCTCAGGCGTCATCTCGTTACGAAATTCTGGTTTACGCCAGCTGATTTCGAAAGCGTTCTCAACTCGTATCACGGCTCCGCCTTTTCCTGCGCTCCCAAGCTTTCTCAGAGCGCGTGGTTCCGACCGCACAATCGAGATGACCGCATTCCCGGGCTTTACCTTGTCGGGGCCGGGACTCACCCCGGGGCAGGGGTGCCCGGCGTGATGAACTCGGCGAAGGCGACCGCGGGGCTCGTCGTCGAGGACTTCCTGCATTGAACGAGGCGATCAGGGCCTGCTACGACGTCATTCGGGCTCACTCGAAGAGCTTTTCGCTCGCCTCCCGTTTGCTCCCGCGCGACGCGAGGGACCGCGCCGTGGCCGTCTACGCATGGTGTCGCCGGGCCGACGACGCGGTCGATCTAGCCGGGCCGGAGGGCCAGGAGGGAGCTCTGAGCGCTCTCCGGGCCGAGCTGGACCGAGTCTACGCCGGCCGGGTGGTCGGTGATCCTGCTCTCGAAGCGTTCCAACGCACCGTGCAAGATCGCGGCATCCCGAAGAGGTATCCCGAGGATCTGCTGGAGGGCATGGAGATGGACGTGATGGGGCAGCGGTACGAGACCAAGGAACAGTTGCTTCACTACTGCTACTGCGTGGCCGGTAGCGTCGGCCTGACGATGTGTCACGTTATGGGCGTCAAGGACGAGGGTGCCCTGCGCAACGCGGCCCACATGGGCATGGCGATGCAGCTCACGAACATCTGCCGCGACGTGGATGAAGACTGGAACCTGGGCCGGCTCTATATCCCGGAGTCCGTTCTCGCCCGATGCGGCTTCCCGAACTTGGCCGGCGAGTTGGGGCGTGCGTTCCCCGAGTCCGCCAGGTTCCCCGTGGCGCAGGCCATCGGCCGACTTCTGGACGACGCCGAACACTACTATGCGTCAGGTGATGAGGGCTTGCCCGCGCTCTCCTGGAGATGCGCCATGGCGATTCGGACGGCGCGTACCGTCTACTCCTCCATCGGAGCGCGCGTCCGCCGGGCCGATTGCGATCCCATGGCCGGCCGCGCCTTCGTTCCGTTGCCCAGCAAGCTGGCGCTGGCTCTGACTTCGGTGGCCACGTCGAGCGCCGACCTGCCGCGTAGGGCCTTGCGCCTGCAGATCGGGGGAGCGTCTACACCAGCTCGCCTGGTAAGCTTCCCCGAGGATGTCCTTCCGGTCTGAAGAGATCGTGGCCTGGGCCGTAGACGGAGGCTTAGCCTCGCGTAAGCGCCGGATCGCCGCCGACTTCGATCGTGTCGCGCGAGGCTACGATCTCCTCAACGCGCTCAACCCGGGGTACTCCAAGCACCTCCGCTGGAGCGCCGAGCGCCTGGGTCTAGAGGCCGACGCCCGAATCCTCGATCTTTGCTGCGGAACGGGGCTCTCGACGGCCGCGCTGCGTGCGGCATATCCGGAGGCCGAGCTCACGGGGATCGATGCGTCGGCCGGCATGCTGGCCCGTGCTCGAGAAAAGCCCGGCCTGGAGGGCGTAGTTTGGCTGCAGGGCGACGCGATGGATCCGGGCGCGGCAGGAGCGGCAGGACCGTACGACGGAATCCTGATGGCCTACGGAATCAGGAACGTGCCGGAACCTGATCTCTGCCTGCAGCGGGTCGGTGCCATTCTGGCGGACGGCGGAGTTCTCTGCCTGCACGAGTATTCGGTCGCCGGATCGCCGCGGTCGCGTTTGATCTGGAAGGTAGTGACGGCTGGCATCGTCATTCCGCTCGGCTTTCTGCTCACGCGCACGACGTCCCTCTTCCGCTATCTGCGTCGAAGCGTTCTCGAGTTCGATTCCGTGACCGAGGTAGAGGGGCGGCTCCGGCAGGCCGGCTTCATCGATCTGCGAACCGAACCGATGGATGGCTGGCAGCGGGGGGTCGTGCACAGCTTTCTCGCACGGAAACACCCCTGATGGCCCTAGGCTCGAGGGAAGTCTACCTGCCGCTTGCGACCGGCCCTCTCGCCGCGCCCGATGGCAGATCGGTGGTCGTCGTCGGTGGTGGCCTGGCCGGCGTCGCCGCGGCGACGGTGCTGGCCGAGAGGGGCGTCGAGGTGACACTGGTCGAGAAAGAGTGTTACCTGGGGGGACGCGCCGGGGCCTGGAGCGAGCGGCTGTCCAGCGGAGAGTCGTTCGAGATGGAGAGAGGCTTCCACGCTTTCTTCCGGCAGTACTACAATCTTCGCGCTCTCCTCCGAAGGATCGACCCGGAACTGGACCTGCTGGCTCCCCTGGAGGATTACCCGATACTGGGACCGAACGGGGAGGTGCAGGGCTTCCGCGATCTCCCCAGGCGCACGCCGTTCAACGTGATTTCCCTGACCGCCCGGTCACCGGTTCTGGGCCTCGCCGACCTCCTTCGTGTGAACGGCCGTCGCGCGCTCGAGATGCTGACCTACGACGCGGAGCGGACGTACGGCAGGCGCGATGGCATGAGCGCAGGCGAATACCTGGATTCGCTACGCTTTCCGCCGCGAGCACGGCACCTCCTGTTCGACGTGTTCTCCCACTCTTTCTTCAATCCCGAATACGAGATGTCGGCCGGCGAGCTGCTGATGATGTTTCACTTCTACTTCACCGGGAATCCGGAGGGGCTCGTCTTCGATGTGGCGCGCGCCCCCTTCTCGAGGTCGATCTGGGAGCCTTTCGCCCGCTACCTCGAGAGCCTCGGCGTACGCATCCAGACGGGCACGAGCGCACGCACCGTACGCCGCTTGGAGGGCGGGCGCTGGAGCGTGATGACGGGTCGCGGTGCGCTCCAAGCGGAGGGCGTCGTCCTTGCGGTCACCGTTCCCGCTCTCAAGAAGCTGGTCGCGGCGTCACCGGACCTGGACGAACCGGCGTGGCGAAGAGGCATCGAGGGACTCGACCTTACGAACCCCTTCGCCGTGTGGCGCTTGTGGTTGGACCGACCGACGGAGCGGGGGCGGGCGCCTTTCGTCGGCACGACCGGACTCGGGCCGCTCGACAATATCTCGCTCTACCACCTGTTCGAGGACGAGAGCCGGGCATGGTATGAAAAGCACGGCGGAGCGGTGGTCGAGCTGCATGCCTACGCGATCGAGCCGGACCAGGACGATGGAGAGCTGCGTATGCGCCTCCTCGACGCGCTGCACGACGTCTATCCAGAGACCCGGAACGCCGGCATCCTCGAGGAGCGTTACCTGGTGAGGAGGGACTGCCCGGCGTTCGCGCCTGGCTCCCACGCGTCGCGTCCCGGCGTCGAGACGGCCTTCGAAGGAGTGACGTTGGCGGGAGACTTCGTGAAGCTGCCGATTCCGAGCGCGCTGATGGAGCGCGCCGTTGCTTCTGGCTTCCTGGCGGCGAACTATCTCCTCGCCCGCGATCGGGTGCGCTCCGAGCCCGTCCGCTCGATTCCACCTCGCGGTCTGCTGGCAGGAGTACCTTTGCGGCGCCCTTTCTTATCGCGTCCTTTATAGCGTCTGGTTGACATGAGCGAGCCAAGGTTCATCAACATCGGAAGAAAGCTGCCGCCGGCCGAACCGATTTCCGACGTTCCGGACTGGCAGCAGGCGCAACCCGACTGGATCGAGGCCGCGCTCCAGCACGCGATATCGCTCCCCTCGGGGGGCTGGTACGTCGTCGATGCCTCCCGGGCCATCGGAGAGAGCCCGAGGTGCTACCGGATCGCCGGCGAGGACTATGTCGTTTGGCGATCGGGGGCGAGTCCGATCGTCGCTCCGGACCGCTGTCCCCACATGGGCGCCAGGCTCTCGGATGGCTTCGTTCGGGACGGCTGTGTGGTGTGCCCGTGGCACGGGTTGGCGCTCGGCAACGAGGCCCACGGAGCCTGGCGACCTCTTCCCGTGTTCGACGACGGGGTCCTGCTCTGGGTCCGGCCCGACACCGGCGAGGAGGAGACCCCCGAGCCGATCATGCCGCCGCGTCCCGATCGCTACTTCGACGCCGTGATGCGCCTGGAGGCGCGCTGCGATCCGCGCGACGTGATCGCCAACCGTCTAGATCCGTGGCACGGCGTGCACTTTCATCCACACTCTTTCGGCCGCCTGAAGGTGATCGAGCGAGACGAGACCACGATCACCGTCCGGGTCGTCTACCGCATCGGCAAGAGGCTGGGTATGGAAGTCGATGCCCGGTTCCACTGCCCCGAGCCGCGCACTATCGTCATGACGATCATCCGCGGCGAAGGGGTGGGCTCGGTCGTGGAAACCCATGCGACGCCGATCGAGCCGGGTCGCTCGGCGGTCATCGAGGCTACGCTAGCCGCCTCCGATCGGCCGCAGTTCCACACGTTCTTTCGAGCCTTCGGGGGTCTGATGCGTCCGATGGTGGAGAAACAGGCGAGGCGCCTGTGGGTCGAGGATGGGGCCTACGCGGAGCGGCGCTACGAGCTGCGCCAGAACAGCATGTGATTCCGGGCGACCGAGAGCTCGGCGCGGTAGTGGCGAAGTAGCGCTAAAGCGAGCGGAGCAGGCCTCAAGCGTCGGGTGGGAAGTCCCTCAGGATCTTTTCCACCGTCTGCCGGATCAGATCGCTCTGCTCCTCCACGGTGGCGTTTGAATTCGGGAAGGTTTCGGCGGATCCGCGCCAGACGACCTCGTTACGCTCGGGGTCGATCACGTCGATGACGATCGTGTTCGCCGTGTATTCCACCCTGGCCGTAGAGCGTGCTCCGATGAGCGCCTGGTTGTATGGCACGAACCTCTCCCGGTCCTCGGCTCCCAGCTGGTAGGCGACAAGAAAGCTCGGGTCGTTTTCATCCCGGCGAAAGCCTCTCTCCTGCAGCACACGGTCGGTGCCGCGCTGGACCCGTACCGCTGTCGTCTCGCTGGCGTCCTCGGGCCGTTCCTGCTCGACCCATGCGTAGGTGCCCAGGGCACCGAACGAAAAAGACCGATCCCAGTCGGTCGATACCGAGATGCTGGGGCCGCATGCCGTACACATGAGCGCGAGGTTCGCGAGCACGATCGTCTTCTTCATGACGCCCCCATAGTAGGCCGCGCGGTCAAGCCATTACGCGGTCAAGCCGTTGCGTGGTCAAGCCATTATAATGCGCGGCACGCACTTGGGAACCCGGAGACGCTTCGTGGCACGACTGAGCGGTGCGATACGGACGGTGGGTAGCGCGGTTCGACGGCGACGGTGGAGGTCCGTCGGTCACGCAGCGCCACTCCTCATGGCCGGCCTTATCCTCGGCGCCACGGCGGAAGCCGCGGCCCAGGACGCCCACTATTGGACCACCCAGTACGGGAACCGCTCCCGGCTGCTGGCGGGTGCCGTGATCGGCAGCGTCGACGATGTCAGCTCCGTCTTCTACAACCCGGGGGCGCTGGCGCTCCTCGAGAAGGCGGAGCTCCTGCTGGGCGGCAATGTCTTCGAGTACACGAACGTGGGGTACGAGGGCCTGGTCGTCGGTGACGTCGATCTGACCTCCAACCGGTTCAAGTCTCTTCCGGCGATGATCGCGGGAGAGTTCCCGTTCAAGTTCCTGGGCAAGAACCGCCTCGCCTATTCCTATCTCGTGCGGGCGGACTTCGACTTTCGGATCCGCGAGAGAGGGGTTCTTTCAGGGGAGGACATCGGTCGCCCCGGACTGGAGGACGTCGCCGGCGACGTGCGGATGGACCAGGATCTGACGGACTCCTGGGGCGGCCTGACCTGGGCGCGGATGCTGGGCCCATGGGGCTTCGGCGTCAGTCAGTTCATCGCGGTGCGCACGCAGCGCACCGAGTTCCAAACACTGGCTCAGGCGCGGAGTTTCGAGGATGGGGAGCTCATCGCGCTGCAGAACCGCGACTTCCGATACACCGCGTGGCGGATCCTCTGGAAGCTCGGGGTGAACCGGATCATCGACCGGTGGCAGTTCGGCGTGAACGTCACCTCCCCCAGTCTCTCGCTGGGCGGAAGCGGCGATGTGGGCTACGACAGCACCTTTATCGTAGAACAAGAGGAGCCCGGCATCTCCAGCGGTATCGTCACGACGAGTCAGAAGGACCTGCCGGCACGTTACAAGACGCCCCTCTCGATCGGGGGTGGCGGAGCGTACTCGTTCGGGGAGGGCCGACGCGTGCACTTCGCCGCCGAGTGGTTCGCGGAGGTCCAGGAGTACGACGTGATCGACTCCGAGCCTTTCGTGTCGCCCGAGAGCGGGGATACGCTCTCGTTCGACATCTCCCAGCAGTTGGACGGCGTCTTCAACGCCGGCGTAGGGATCGAGTACACGTTCAGCGATTTGCTCGGGGGATACGGCGGGTTCCGGACCGACTTCAGCGCCCGGCCCACCGAGGTCGAAGGCAGTGACTTTACATCCACGGTCTCCCGGTGGGACCTCTATCACGTCTCGCTCGGCAGCACCTTCACGGTCGAGCGATCCGACTTCACGCTTGGCGCGGTCTTCTCGTTCGGGCAAAGCGAGCCGTTCGATCCGTTGACCCTGCTGCCCGGCCTGCGGCCTCCCGATGACCGGATGGCGACGGCGAGCTTCACGCGGTTCACGGTGATCCTGGGGTTCGGGCTGGACCTCTAGTCCGGGAGCTTCGCTATAGCAGGAGGCTGCTCAGGTAGGCCGTGGCCACGCCCAGGTAGTTGCCGAGCGCGTAGCCGATCAGCGCCAGCATGATCGAGATCGGCACCAGCTCCTCCCGGTGATAGCCCGCGGCCACGGGGGCCGAGGCCGCACCTCCCACCGCCGCGACGCTCGAGACCGCCGCCATGCTCACGTCCAGCCGGAAGATCTTCGCCCCGATGACGACGAAAACCAGGTGGATCGTGATCGCCATGAAGCCGGCGACCAGGAACCACTGGCCCCCGGCGAGCTGGGACAGATCTGCCTGCGCCCCGATCATCGTCATGTAGATGTAGACCAGCATCATGGCGAGCGGCTCCGTGCCCGGGACCTTCTTGAGCGACGTCGCCGACAGGCCGATGCCGATCGTGGTTACGAGCAGGATCGCCCACGTCCTGACGGTCAGGACGGGCCGCAGCTCCGGCAGGAAGCCGGCGATCACGTTGGCGATCAGTATGGCGGTGAACGCGAAGCCTACGAGGGTCAGGAGATCCTTGAAGTGGACCTCGTGCGTCTTCTTCTCCACATTCGCGGCCGCTGCGGTGATATGGTCGATGCTCTCCTGGGATACTCCGGTGAAGCGGTTGAACGAGTCCGCCCACCGCTTGCAGGTGAGGATGAGGGGGAAGTAGGCCAGATAGACGAAGTTGTCGACGATGACCACGATGCCCACCATCGATTCGGGCGTGTCGAGGCTCTCGGCCACGGCGGCCAGATTGCCGGTCCCGCCGATCCAGCTTCCGGCCAGAGCTCCGAACCCGGACCAGGAATCGTCGGGCAGGGACCCCCTGAAGAAGAAGAAAGCCACGACGCAGCCGATGACGACGCCGACCGAGCCCATCGTCATGACGGCGGCCCCTCGCCACGCCACCCGCATCGTTTCCCGGATGTTGATGTCCAGCAGCATGAGGACGATGAACATCGGCACGGCGAAGGATCGGAACGTCGTGTAGACCGGAGATGACTTTGGAATCACGTTGAAGTTGCTGAGGAGGATGGGTGTCAGGAAGATCCAGATGATGGCCGGAAGGTAGTCGAAGACCTTCCAGCTCGTCTTCTTTTCCAGCCACAGGAAGAAGACGGGGATCATCGTGATCACGGCCATCACGCCGATCAGGTTGTTGAACAGAGGTTCCGTGCTCATCGGCCGCCTCAATCCGCCAGGGCTACTCGATCGTCCACACCCTCGAAGTGGAGGCAATCGGCGGACGGATCGACCCCTCCGCAAGTCGGTAGTACCGGGTCATGCTGACCCGATCCTTCTGTGAGCTGGCCGATCTACTCGATGGCCAACGCGTCCTGGTGCTGAGTGGGGCGGGGTGCAGCACGGAGTCCGGCATCCCCGACTATCGGGGTCCCGCTTCACGGAAGAAGATCCGACGTCCGACACTCTACCAGGAGTTTGTCCGCGATCCGGTGGCCAGACGTCGCTACTGGGCTCGCAGCGCCGTAGGCTGGCAGCGTGTCGCGAGTGCCCGCCCGAACCCCGGTCACCAGGCGCTGGCCAAGATGGAGAAGACCGGCATGGTGCGGGGGGTCGTCACCCAGAACGTCGATGGCCTGCACCAGGCGGCCGGAAGCCGCCGGGTCGTGGAGCTGCACGGCAACCTCTCAGAGGTGGCTTGCCTCGAGTGCGATGCGTCGGAGCGACGCGACGCCTTGCAGAGGCGCCTGGTCGACCTCAACCCCGACTGGAGCGAATCGGCCGAAGCTCCGCCTATGTTCCAAGCTGCGGAGTCGGCGCCGGATGGTGATGTCGAGCTGTCCGCGGACGCGGAGAAAACGTTCCGGGTGGCTTCGTGCCTTTGTTGCGGAGGCGTTCTGAAGCCTGCGGTCGTCTTCTTTGGCGAGAACGTTCCGAAGGAGAGTGTGGAGGCTGCGTGGGAGCTCTTCGAGGGAGCCGACGTGTTGTTGGTCGTCGGCTCCTCGCTGGCGGTCTACTCGGGCTACCGCTTTGTCCTCGGAGCCGCCGAGAAAAACGTGCCCGTCGGGATCGTCAACCTCGGAAGCACGCGGGGAGACGAGATCGCCCGTGTGAGGGTGCACGGGCGTACCGGCGAGGTGCTGCCGGCGTTGAGCGATACGCTTCTCTGAACCGGCCTGGGCCGAGCGCCCCGCGACCCGAATCTTCCTCCGGCCTACATGCAGCCGGCCTCTTCTTCAGGTATCGACGAGTTCCAGATGTCCCGGTGGATCTTCCAGCCGCCCTCGGTCATCTTAACGGCGTTCATCCAGCGGCCCTCGTCCACCAATTGACCTCCCTGCCAGATCTCGAAGGTGCCCCACGTTACGCCGGCCTCGTCGCCCAGCATACCGCCGGCCGCGGCTACCTTGACCTGGGAGCCCGCGAAGAGCTCCAGGTTGGCCATGATCGCGTCGTGGCCGCGGATCAGATCGGCTTCGGGCGGAGCTCTCCTGGCGTCCGTCGTGTAGAGGCCCACGACCTTCATGATCTCACCGGCGTTGAAAGCAGCTTCCCAATCCTCAGCAATCTTCTCCAGAGGCTCAGGCGTCTGGGCGGCCAGGGAAGTCGTCCAAGCCAGGGTGAGTCCGAACAGTAGGGATACGGCAGCTCGGATCCTCATAGTACCTCCTGTGGTGTGAGAGCGGGAAGAGACAAGCCTCATGTATAAGCCGCGGGCGTCCGTGCGGGCAATCGCCGCGCCCTCACGGTTCGCTTTCGCTAATTGCCTTCGGGTGGCTCGGGCGGCTGTTCGCTCCCTTCCAGTGGCCCGGCCGGCCGCTCGCCTCCCTCCGGCGGAGCCTCGTCTTCCGCCCCGTGAGGAGGCCTCTCGCCGCGCCCTCCCGGCCTCCGCCCCTGCCCCGGGGGCCCGAAGCCCCGAGCGCCCGGCGGCCGGCCCGGAGGGCCACGCCGGAACCGCTTCGCCGCCGCCTCGAGCCGCTCACGTTGATCTTCATCCAGGAGCGGCTCCAGCTCCTCTCTCATCTCCTCCAAGCTGGCGCGGATCTCCTCGTGGGCGCCCTTCATGATCTCGCGGTTCCGCTCCGAGGCTGCCGACAAGACCGCCCGTATCGCCTCTCTTTGTGCCTCGTCTCTGGGCTCGATGAGTCGCTCGAACTGCATCGCGAACCCACGCTCCCGTAGCTCATGGATTCGCGACGCGCGTCTCTGTGCGATCGCACCCGTAGCCAGGAGGCCGACGAGGCCGCCCAGCAGGAACGTGGCGAGGAGGATCACCGCCGATTTGGTCTCGATTCGCATCGTCATGGGCTCACCGTCAGTCGTTGCCAACCGTGGAGAAACTTTGATCCAACGCGTAGGCCGTCTCGACCGTCAATGGCTCGAGACCGAGGGCCACCTCGAGTAGCGATTGGCCGGAGGAGGTGCCCAGTCCCAGCAGGCTGTAGGCGCTCAAAGCCACCAGAACCGCTGCGGCGATCGGAGCGAGCCGGAGGAACTGCCGCCCCAGGGCGCTCGAGAGCACGATAACCGGAGTCTCGGCCTCCGCTCGTATCCTTTCCATGACACGGTGGGAGAAACCGGGCTCGAACCGCCGAGCCTCCGCATCCCGGATGATCGGGCCCAACGCATCAACGAAATCTCGGTCTTTCATCATGCTTCCATCAACGGCTGCAGGTGCGGCTGCAACTTCTTGAGGGCTCGCGAAAGCCGGGAGAGCACCGTGCCTTCCGGCACACCGAGGATCTCCGCGGTCTCACGAGTCGAATAGCCGTCGATCAGCCTCAGCGTGACCACGGCTCTCTGCTTTGGTGCGAGCCGGTCGATAGCGCTCCTCACGGCCGCGCGTACCTGCCGTCTCTCGGCTCGATCCGCCGGACCCGCCCCGGATTCCACCCCGATCGTATCCGCCAGATCGCCTTCCACATGTCGGGAGAGGAACCGTTTCCTCCTCTTGAGGGCATTCAGAGAAAGGTTGATCGCGATTCGCGTAAGATACGTTTTCAAAGACGCCTCCTCGCGAAATCGGTTCAGCGCCGTATAGAACCTGATGAACGTCTCCTGTCCGACGTCCTCCGCCTCCGCGCCCGGACCGAGCATACCGATAACGGTGGCCGCCACTACTTGCTCGTAACGTTCGACGAGTGTACGAAACGCCGCGTGGTCCCCGCCGCGGGCACGCTCCAGAAGGTCCCCGTCCGGAATGCGATCGTTCATTATCGAGGAATGTGCGGGCGACGACCGCCGTCCGCACGCGCGGCATGTTCATGCGTGCTCAGCCTTCCGAGGGCGGGGGCCCGCCGCGTCCGCCACGTCCCTCCTGCCTGAACCGCTGCCGCATCTCCTCGCGCTGCTCGACATACGTCTTCATCTGCTCTTCGGTCAGGATCTCCCCGATATCCTCGTCCATCTCGAGCCGGAGGGCGTTCATCTGCTCTCGCATCGCCTGGCGCTCTGCGCTGCGGCTCTCGAATAGCTCGCGGCGCTTCTGGTCGTGAGCCGCGAAGATCGGATCGAGCGCCGCGACCTGCTCGTCGGTGAGCTCGAGACTCTCCTTCAACTTCTCCATTCGCGCCTCCGGGTCCATGCCGCGCTGGCGCTTGCCCTGCTGCGCTTCGGCCGGCGCCGCGACGATCGTGACCAAGGCCAGGCCGATCAGGCCGCTGAGCCATATCCTGCGCCTGCCCGATCTCGGCAGCCGGATCGTCTTCGCACCTTTCCTCATCGTCCTCACTCCGTGTTTTCGCGTGGTTTGGGTTGGGCTTCCGAACGTTCGACACATATGTGCCGTGCTTCACTCCTTCGACAGCCGCAGCCGCCGGATCATTCCAGCGATCGGCTACGCCCGAGGCGCAAACCGCGGGTGACGAGTCGCGACTCGCCGGTGTCTAAATGGCTCGAGGATCAGGAAGGGGCCGTCAACGGGGGACCCGCAGGGGCATTGACCTGGAGGTTGACCTTTTGCCGGCGGAAGAGGAGTGAGGAGCGCCACTGAAGCCGGCCGGACTCGACTCAGTAGTAGGCGAAGCCGCCATCCACGTTGATCGCCTGCGCGGTGATGGCGCTTCCCTCATCGGACGCCAGGAAGAGGGCCGCGCCGGCGATCTCATCAACGGTCTGCGCTCGGCCCTGCAGCACGTTCTCCAGGAACCCCTCGCGCTGGGCCTCCTCGTCTAGTCCCAACCTCTCCGCGATCGCCCGACCCAGCTCCTGTGACATCTGCGTCTCGGTCACCGGTCCGGGGCATATCGCGTTGACGCGGACGCCGCGTCTCGCCGCCTCGGCGGCGAGGGTTCGGGTGAGGCCGATGATTCCAGCCTTCGAGGTGCCATAGGCGCTGTTCCATGGGAAGGCGAGCTTTGCGCCGATGCTCGCGATGTTCAGGATGACCCCTGCGCCGCGCTCGTACATCTCGGGGAGCACGAGGCGGCAGAGTAGAAACGGTCCGCGCAGGTTGATCGCGATGACCTCGTCGAACTCCGCCGAGGTGATCTCCTCCGCTGGCCGGACGGGGCCGAAGATACCCGCGTTGTTCACGAGAATGTCGACGGCGCCGAATCGGTCGCGGGCTTCTCCAACCACCCGCTCGCATTCGGTCTCCCGGCTCACATCGGCCGTCACGGTTGCTGCCTTGCCGCCGCTCTCCGTGATCTCCCAAGCGGCTGCTTCCAGTTCTGCAGCCGTCCGCGCGGTGAGAAGTACCGCCGCGCCCTCCGCCGCGAACCGGCGTGCGATGCCGCGGCCGATCCCGCGACCCGCTCCCGTGACGATGGCCACCCGGCCGGTCAATCTCATCAAGCCTTTTCCTTAGATAGTCCCGCGCGGCTCGCCGCCCGCTCCGCCCCATCCGAGAGAAGGACCAGGCAGCGACCCTCGTGATCGTATTTGATCTCTCGCACGGAATCCACCCGCGCGATGGTGGAGCGGTGCACGCGGACAAAGGAGTGCGGAGCCAGCTGCTGCTCGATCCTGGCCATGGTCTCGCGGATCAGGTGCGAGCCGTCTGCGGTGTGCAGACGCACGTAATCGCGGCCCGCCCTGGAACTAGGTCGGGAGTCTCGAGTCAGTCGGACCGCTCTTTCGGATACTTCACCTCGAGCGGAAGCTTGATTCGATAGGTGAGCTGCAGGAGATCGTGGCGGTCCGGTGGAAACTCGGTTTCCACCGTGCCGTCCGGATAGGTGAGCGTCAGCGGCTGGACCTTGAACGGCCCCTTCTTCGCGGTCGCATATGTCACCACCAAGCCGTCCTCGGCGATGGCGATCCGGTTCTGCTTGGCACTGCCGTCGCCGACGATTGAGAAGAGCGTTCCTAGCGATCCGCCCAACGGACGCCCCTGCACCCCATCGATCTCGTCCTGGACGATGAAGTCGCCGTAGTCGAGCAGCCAGTAGCTGATCCGCCGCCGGTTGGTGATGCGCAGATTCGGACTCGTGGTGGTGTCGGTGAACGTGTACCGGTCCGGTGTCTCGGGGTCGTCGGGCCAGCCGACCTTTACCCGGACCACCTGCTTGGGCTCGAAGCCCTCCTTGATCTCGATCGTGGTCCGGGCCGGGTGAAAGTCGATGATCCGGTCCTGCCCGTACTCGTGAGCGAGCGCGATGTACTCCGGCACGTCCTGGTGCTCGAGTTCCATGACCGAACGGTAGGCCTCGTACCAGTCGACGTGGTGAAGCAGCAGCGGCGGTCCCTCCGCGTCCTCCGCCATGGCCGAGCGAACGATCGCCAGGAGCACGCCGGTCTCGAAGCGTGTGGAGTTTGTGGAGGCGAGCAGGTTGTAGCCGAGGGCCGCCTGCTCAGCCATGGCCGCCTCGATCATCTCCCGGCTCACGCGACGGACGTCCTCGTCGGCGGTCTGCGCCTGCACATCGTCGGCGGTCTGTCCGTTGAGGACCGGTGCCCCTTTCCCGAACGCCGAGGCGAGCAAGAAGCTCGTCGCGGCTATCGCTCGCAGCGCGGTCTTCATCGGAAAGTGCGGAATGGCTGGATCTGACATCTCGTTCTTCCCCCTTGGCCTGCTTCTACCCCGCCTCCGCTACTCCAGTGCACCCGCGTCGATCGCCAGCAACGAGCGCAGCAGTACCTCGGCGCCGTTCGCCATGTCGTCCTTCGTCGTGAACTCTCGGGGCGAGTGGCTGATGCCGTCCCGGCTCGGGACGAAGAGCATTCCGGTCGGCGCGATTCTGGCCATGTCTTGGGCATCGTGTCCGGCTCCGCTGGGCATCGACAGCCAGCTCAGGCCCAGAGCGTCGGCGGCATCCGAGATCACGCTGCGGACCACTTCGTTCATGGTCGCTGGTATGGAGCTCACATCCAGAAGGGTGAACGTGAACGTCGTTCCGGTCTCCTCGGCGATCGCGGCCGCGCGGGCCTCGATGCGCTCGAACAGCGACCAGATCACCTCTCTCGACAGATCGCGGATCTCGAGGGAGGTGTGAACCCGGCCTGGGATGACGTTATGAGCGCCCGGGTCCGCGGAAATCTGGCCCACGGTTCCGACCTGTCTTCCGGGCTCGGAGGTCACCTCCTCGTTCACCGCCTGGACGTATCGGGCGGCTGCCAGCAGGGCATCGTTCCGGCTGCCCATGGGCGTGGTCCCGGCGTGATTCGCGGTCCCCTCGATCGTGACATCCCACCACTCGATGCCGACGATCCCTTCCACGACGCCGATATCGACGCCGGCCTTATCCAGGGATCCCCCCTGCTCGATGTGCAGTTCCATGAAGGCGGCGATCTGGCCGGGAGCGCGCTTCACCTCGGCGAGACGGTCCGGATCCCCGCCGATCGCGCGAATGCCCTCTCTACGCGTGAGCCCGCTGTGCGTCCTCTCGGAGAGCGCCCCCTCTCCGAGCTCGCCGACCAGCGCGCGGCTGCCGGTCAGTCCGCTCTCCTCGTCCGAGAACACGACCACCTCCATCGGGTGCCTCGTCTGGATGCCGTGCTCATGGAGCACCTGCGCGCACTCGATCGCGGCGATCACGCCCACGTCGCCATCGTAGTTTCCCCCGAAGGGCACCGAGTCGATGTGAGAGCCGAACAGGATCGGGGGCAGGGAAGCGTCCGTGCCCTCCCGTCGGCCGATGATGTTCCCCGCGGGGTCGACACGAACCTCCAATCCCGCCTCCCGCATCAGCGACATGACATAGGCGCGGCCCTCGATGTCCGCCTCGCTGAACGCCACCCGGCTCACGCCCCCCTCCGGGTTTCGTCCGAACTCGGAGAGCGAGAGAATGCGGGCCTCGACGCGGTCGGCGTCGACTCGGGGCCCATCGGACGCGCCCGCCGGCTGCGCGCGGGCGGAGGTCGCCATCGTCCCCAGCATCGCCGCGCATGCGACATACACGGCGCGGATCGATATTCTCACCATGATTATCCTCGCTGTTGAAGCGTCCGACATGGCACCAAGGCCACGGGCGACTGGATCGACGCCGGTCGAATCGGCGCCGGCGATCTCACGGCCTCACAGGGCGGCGCGCACGCGATCACCGATCCCGTCCAGCCTCGATCCAACGGATCCGAGCTCTCCCTTGTCGAACTCATGTGAGGCGGACTCGATATCACGTCAACGGGGAGAGGGGAATGCTGATCCAGACGCAAACCACGATTCGAATCCTGATCGTCGCCGTCGCCGGCCTGGCGACCGTGGCGCTGGCGCGGCCCGGGCCCGCCACGCAGGCTCACCAGGCCGAGGTTTCCGTGGCGATCCCGAACCTCGAGGCGGGCTCGCGCCCTGGCTCGATCGCGCGTCGCCACGAGTCGACTGCCGGTTTCGCCGTTTTCTGCGAGGATCGCCGCTGATCGGGACACCCGGTGCGGCGCGCCCCGATCCCCGGCCGTAGGCCTTCATGGCTCAGTCCTGTCTCGTGCCGGGTGGCGGCTCCCCGACGACCCACTTGATGGTGCGGCCGGCCGGGATACGCTCGGTCTTCAGAACTCCGTTGAGAATGGCCAGCCTGGCTTCCGAAGCCGGAGTGGGCTTTCGGCGAGAAAGCTCGGCGATCGAGGAGGCTCGCTGGAGGGTGTAGAGCTCGATACGCATCGGCTCGACGGAGAGCGCTGCCCGATCGGTCAGCACCGCAAAGGAGCGGATGAAGCGCAGGAAAGCGTTCTGGTAATTTGTCAGCCGACCCTGGACCGTGTAGCCCATGATCCGGTACGTGAGGCCGCCGTGATCCAGGAAGGCCGCGATCCCTTCCAGCACGCCCTGCTCGGTCTGTGTTAGGAAGGATCCCATCGTGGCCGGCAGGCCGTTGATCCGCTCCCGACCTACGCGACCGGAGCTCAGGCCGTCCTGGGAGAAGAAGGCACGGGCGGCTTCATCGTGGCTCGATCCCTCGGAGGCGAGAGTCAGCTGGACGATGGCATCCTGACTGGGAGCCTGGCTGCCGACGACGCTGGGGAGGTTTGCCGTTTGCCAGCCATCCGGAAAGCGTATCTGAAATCTCAGATCGGGGTGTAGGAAGAGGCTCTCCGCGAAATACCCCTGCCGAGGATCCTCTCCGTACACGAGGCCATCGATGTGGAAAAGGTATTCGTCCCTGCCGAGCTTCGCGTCGGCCAGTCCGGGGATGGTGTCCACCAGGGCGTGCAGGCGCTCGATCCGGTCCTCCGAGCTGGGATGCGTCGACAGCCAGCTCGGGATTCCTCCGCCGTTCGACAGGTCTCCGATGAGGTCCAGCTTCTCGTGCATCGTGACCGACTCGCGGACGTCGTAGTCGACCCGCCCGGCGTAGCGCACGCCGAGCATGTCGCTCTCGTGCTCATCGTCGCGGCCGAAGCTGAGGAAAAGCACCTGCAGCCCTTGGCTCGCCAGGCCCGAGTAGCGGGCTACATCACGGCTCAGAATGGAGCCCACCGCCAGGCCGATCCCCGCCAGCTGAGCGCGTGAGATCTGTTCCACGCTGTGCCTGGCGGTTATGTGGCCGATCTCGTGGCCGAGCACCGCGGCCATCTCCGCTTCGGACGAGAAGTGGGCCAGGATGCCCCGCGTCACGTACACGGGGCCGCCTGGCAGCGCGAAGGCGTTGACGACCGGGTCGTCCACGACCCTGAAGCTCCAGGGCAGATCGGGACGCTCCGATACCGCCGCTAGGGCGAGGCCGACCCCCTCCACGTAGGCCTGGAGCTCGGGATCGTCCACCAGGGGCATCGAAGCCTCCACCTCCTGCGAGAACTGCTGCCCCATCTGGATCTCCTGTGACTCGCTTACGAGCGAGAGCATCTTTCCGCCCGTGGCGGGGTTGGTTGCACAGGAGACCAAGAAGAAGGCCGGCACCAGGGAGCCGGCGAGACGCGCAGCAAGAACTCGGTAGGACATTCTTCTTCTTCCCTCAATCCGCGAATCGTCTTCGGCGATGATGCGGTGCCGTCGAGCTGCTTGATCTTTGATCAGAACGGTACGACGATGCTCTATCGGAAACGTTACGCCTGATGCAGGCCGCAGTGCCAGGGCGGTGCTTGGGCCCCGCCCGATCCTGCGCTTTATGGCTGAACGCGAAGCCCGAGGACGGTAGACCGGCGATTCAGAACCGGCGATTCATGGAGGAGAGCGAGGAGAGTATGGTGTCGGGATTTCGGAAGGCCATCCCGCTGGCGTTCGTCTCGCTGTTCCTCCCGGCTCAGCTGCCCGCACAGACGGCGGCCGACTCGAGCGCGATAAGGGCGACGGCTCTCGACTACATCGAGGGCTGGTACGAGGGCAACGCCGAGCGCATGGAGCGCGCCGTGCACCCCGACCTGGCCAAGCGCATCGTATTTCGTTTCTCAGACGGCGACGAGATCACGGAAACGGACGCCAAGGCCCTGATCAAGCACACCGAGCGGGGAGGCGGCAGCGGCACGCCCGAGGCTGAGCGGCGGACCGACGTGAGCATCCTGGATATCTTCGAGGGGGCGGCCAGCGTGCGCGTGGACGCAACCGGTTGGATCGACTACATGCACCTGGCGGAGGTGGACGGTCGCTGGGTGATCATGAACGTGCTGTGGGAGACCCGGCCCCGGTAGACCACGGCCGGGCGGCCTGCTTCAGCGAAACATCTGGGGACTGATCTCGATCGACACCTCGCTGATCCGGTCGACGGGAAGTCCCGCCAGGCGAGACGCCTCCCGAATGAGCTCGGCGCTCGGGGCGTCGTACTCGCAGTAGATCTTGCCTTCCGCCTCGGACACGAAGCTCCGAATCCACCGCACCCCGCTCATGTCGGTCAACACCTCCCTGGAGCGACGCGTGGCTTGCTCGAGCATCTCCATCGAGATGTTGTCGACGGTGCGCTCAACAATGAAGCGTGGCATTGGATACCTCCGGACAGCAACGGATCCGATACGGTCGATCCGCGCACTGAAAGCTCCACTGAACGTCGAGGCTCACGGCTCGATATCGAGGGCGCGGCAAGCTTCGCCAAGTTCGCGGTCGGCCAACTCATCCGCAATCTCCACCGCGGAGGCCGCAAGGCCGCGAGCGGCCGTGACCGATCCCAGCGCGGAGTTCGCGCGCGCCAGGCGATAAAGCAACCATCCTGCCCCCGGACGATCGTGCAGATCACGCCTGATCGCGAGCGACGCCTCCAGATGTTCCACGGCGGCCTCGTACTCTCCGCTCTCGTGCTCGAGCTCGCCCAAAACCGCGAGGCTGTGCGCCTCCAGGAGACGCTCCCCGGTCATGCGATTGACCTCCAGAGCTTCGCGGAGGTTGGCCACCGCCTCCTCTGTCTGCCCCATGTCGCGAAGGGTGACGCCGAGCGAGTTGAGGATCAGGCCTGCATGCACCCAGTCCTCGAGGTCTTTGTAGACGTGGAGCGCCTCGCGGTAGCATTCCAGAGCTCGCTCGTGCTCATCTCTGCGCCAGTAGAGGATCGCGAGCGAGTTGGACAGCGACGCCAGCCTCGGGGCGTCGGCCAGCGTTCTGGCCAACTGAATCGCCTTATGATAGAGGCGCAGCGACCGCTCCGGATCATCGGATCTGAAGAGCCTCGCCACAGCTTCCCACGCGGTCAGCACCCTCGCGTCATCGTGGTATCTCTCGCCGAGCACCCGAACCCGGCCCCAGGCTGACGCGGCCTCCGACAAACGCCCTTCGGCCTCGAACGCCTTGGCGGCCGCCTGCCGCATGGCGGCCTCCGACTCGGTGTCTCTCAGCTGGTCGAACGTCTCGGCGGCTTCGAGGAGGTGAGGGAGGGCCTCGGCCGGCCGCTTCAAGCCGACCAGCACCTCGCCGAGGACACGCTGTGCCTGGGCGAATCCATCCGCCGTGCTCGCGCGCCGGCTGACCGAGATGGCTTGGCGGTAGAGCTCCAGGCTCTCCTCGATCTGTCCCTCCTGCAGCTGGAGGTGTGCGAGCGACATGAGATGGTACGAGCGATGGACCGCCAGCATCGACCCGCCGGCATGGGAAGCGGCCCGATCGATGTACTCGAGCGCTTTCTCGTTGTCTCCGAGCGAGCGGTAGATGTTCCCGATGTTGTGAAGGACGTAGCTCAGCTTCTTGTCGAGCTCCCCGACGTCGTCTCCGTCGTAGCGCTCGCGCACCTGGACGGCTTGGTGCAGGAACTCCAACGCTTCGTCGCTCCGGCCCAGACCCTTGTACAGGTTCCCGAGGTTGGAGAGCTCTATCATCATGCCTTCGGGGTCGCCCAGCTCACGGTCGATGGCCAGGGTCTGTTCCTGCAGCGCGATCGCCTCCTCGTTGCGCTCCTGGTGCCACCGAAGGAGGCCGATGCTGCGCAGCGCGTTGCGCTCCGCCGCCGGGTCGCCGAGCTCGCGCGCGACGCGGAGGGAACTGCTGAGCTCGCGCTCCGCGAGGCGGAACTGTCGGGTGAGCGTGTAGAGGTCCCCCTGGCGGAGATAGGCCTCGGCGAGCCGCTCCGAGGCGCCCTCGGGTTCCAGCAGGCGCACGAGTTCGCCGCAGATGCCTTGCTGGCGCTCTCGGAGACCGACGGTCTCGCAAAGCCGTTCCTGCTTGAACAGGATCCTGAGCCGCACTTCCTCCCGCTCCTCGCGAGAGGGCAGGCGGCTCGCGGCCTCCAGTGTCTGGTCCAATAGCTCGAGGGCGTCCGCGAACTGGCTGAGGGCTTCTGCCCGCTCCACCGCCCTTTGGCCGTAGAGCACGGCCTTCCACCACACTCCGGCAGCGGCGAAATGGGAGGCGAGGCGATCCAGGTGTTGGTCGAGGCCCTCGGCGTACAGCTCCTCGATCACCTCCGCCACCTTCTGGTGGAGTTCCTTCTGGCGGTGGCGCAGAAGGCTGTCGTACGCGACCTCCCGTACCGGGGCCTGAGTGAACCTGTAGGTGATGTTGGGGGATACCCCGACCTGCTGGATCAGTCCGAGATCCTTCAGCGAACCCAGTGCCTCGGTGAGAGCAGGCATGTCATCGAGGGCTCCGCGCAACACCGCCTCCGAGAACTCACGGCCGACGACCGCGGCGTGGGTGAGGACCGAGCGGGTAGAGGGCTTGAGCGCGTCCAGGCGCGTCCGTATCACGCCCTGGACCGTATCCGGCAGCTCCAGGCTGTCCAGCGCGCAGGTCATGTGTACCGCACCGGCCTCGATTCGAAAGCAGCTCTCCGCGGCCAGCGTCCTGCACACCTCTTCGAGGAAGAGGGGATTCCCGCCCGTTCTGGCATGGAGGTGTTCGGCGAGGGCAGGGGGCAGGCTCTCCGCCCCGAGAGCAGAGCGGACGAACTCGCCGGCCGCCTCCAGGCTCAACGGACCCAGATGGACGGGCACGTGACAGGCTGGAGACTCCCAGCCGAGTCCCGGCTCGGGCCGGGCCGTGACCACGATGAGAAGCTGGTGGGCCGGAGCGAGCTCCGTGAGTCGTCTCAGGACCTCGCGGGACCCTTCGCAGGAGTGCTGCCAGTTTTCCAGGAGAAGGGCCACCGGCTTCCGTTTGGCGTCGATCGTGATCAGGGCGCTCAGTGCATCCAGGATCGCGAGCTTCTTCTGCCTGCCCTCGAGGTCGGGGACCGGGTGGTCGTCCGAATCCACGCCCTGCAGATGCAGGTAGTAGGGCACGAAGCCCTCCAGCTCGGTGGAGATCGAGAGCACCGACTCGAGGATCTCATCTGCGGTCGGGACCGAGCCTCGCTCGATGCCGAGCCGGGCGCGCAGGACGTCCACGAAGGGTACGAACGAGCCCTTCACGGCGCCTTCCAGGCAGCGCCCATCGAGAACGCGAACACCGTCGGCGTCGATCTGTCGCTTGAACTCGTAGAGAAGTCGACTCTTGCCCGTTCCCGCCTCACCGACCACGCTGACGAAGCGGCCGTCGCCGCCTATCGCTGCGGAGCAGGCTTCCGTCAGCGCGGAGAGTTCCTTCTCCCGACCCACGAACGCGGTGAGCTTGTCAGGGGATTCGAAAGGCGTCCGTTTTCTTGCCTTCCCCAGAACCCTGTGGGGGGTGAGGTGCTCCGTTCCGCCTCGAGATCTCAGGGGCTCGCCCGCCTCGGTCTCGTAGAACGCCGCCACCGCACGCCGGCTTTCCTCGCTGACCAACACCTCGCTCGGTCCGGCGTGCGCGGAAAGCCGGGAGGCGGCGTCCACGGCCGGTCCCGCGATCCGGTATCGACGGTCCGGAGAGGACTCCGGCTGGACGACCACGAGTCCGGCGCCGATGCCCGTCCGGAGCTCCAGCTGGCGTGACGGCCAGGTTTTGGCAACGCCGATGTTCAGCTCGCCGAGCGTCTCCTGGACCGCGAGCGCGGCGGAAACAGCCCGGCGAACGTCGTCCTCGTGCGCCGTCGGAACGCCGAACAGCGACACGACTTGATCGCCGGAGCAGCTGTTTACGACGCCGCCTTCAGCCTCGACGACCCGCGCCGCCTCCTGCCCGACCCGTTCGGTGAGCGCGTCCAGATCCGACGGTGAGAGGCGCTCGACGAGCTCGGAGTACGCGGAGATGGAAGAAACCACGATGCAGGCTCGCCGTCGCTCGCCCCCGGGCGAGATGGCGCGCTCCGCCTCCCCTGGCACCCGACTGATGGTTGCGGTGCTCGTCTGAAGCGCCAGTAGTCGCTCCACCACGTCGGAGGCCGCTGGGCACCGGTCGACCGCCTCCTTCACGAGGCAGGCGTGGACCAGGCTCTCCAGCTCGGGGGGAAGGTCCGAGCGTCGCTGACCGATGGGATCCGGCTCACGCTTCAGGATCGCGTGGAGCATTGCGACGCTGTTCTCGCCGGTGAAGGGACGCCCTCCCGCCAGCATCTCATACAGCATCACACCGAGCGACCAAAGATCGGTCCGAGCCGTCACATCCGTGCCCAGTGCCTGCTCGGGGCTCATGTACGCCACGGTGCCCATCGCCATGCCCGTTTTCGTGAGCTCCACTCCGCTCAGCTTGGCGAGCCCGAAGTCGACAATCTTCGCGATGCCGTCCGTCGTGACCAGAACATTGGCAGGCTTGATGTCACGGTGAATCACGCCGACCTCGTGAGCCTTCGCCAGGCCGCGCGCCACCTGGACCGAGAACTCGATGGCCTCCTCGACGTCGAGCGGACCCCGCTCGATCTTCTCGCGAAGCGTCTCGCCCTCGTAGCAGGGCATGGAGATAAACAGCCGCCCGTCGGGGGCCGTACCAATCTCGTGGATCGTGCAGATATGAGGGTGGTCGAGAGCGGCGGCGGCCTGCGCCTCCACCAGGAACCGGCTTCGGGCCGTTCGATCCGCGTTCATGTGGGCCGGGAGGAACTTGAGGGCGACGGTGCGGTCCAGGCGCGTATCCCGAGCTCGGTGCACGATACCCATGCCGCCACCGCCGATTCGCTCCCCCACCTCGTAGTGGGCGACGCGGCCGCCGATCGCGACCGTCGCCCACTCCCCCGGAAAGGAGGCCGTCGGTCGGTCGGCTCGACCGAAGATCCGTTGCCAGAGCCGCGAGAGCGGTCCGCTGCCATGAGTGGACACGCCGGGGTCCGGCGACTCGAACTCGGACATCTCGGGTCGGGTCCGCGCCTTCTCGTGCTTGACGTCGGTCGGGGTCCCGGCGGGCGAAGCCTCCAGAACTCCGCGTGGCCGCTCATGCGCTTTCAGGAGGGCCGACACCTCCGCGCGAAGCTCCAGATCCCCTACGCACGCCGACTCCAGAAACGTCCCTCGCTCGCCCTGGCTAAGCTCGAGCGCGCCTTCAAAGAGCTCCTCGACCCGCTGCCGCCGTTCGACATCCAGGAGGTCCCGTGCGCCGGCTACCTCCGCGCCTCTCCGCGGCGAAGCCATGGTCGCCGCCTCCGCCGCCTCCGCCGCCTCCGCCGGTTCTGCCGCATCCGCCGGAACGCCGAGGTGTGTCCGCACCTCGTGGAGGAACTGGCGCCACGCGGGCTCGTGTTCGAGCAGGAGGTGATTGCGGCTCGGCAGCGACACGAACCGACCCCCGGGCATCGCAGCGGCCAAAGCGCGTCCGGCCTCGAACGGCACTCTCAGATCGTCGCGCGCATGCAGAACCAGCGGAGGGACAGGCACACGGTCCATGAGGTCCGCGACGTCAATCTCGGAAAACGCGCGCAGGAACTTCACCGCGTTCTCGGGCGAGGCGGAGACCCGCTGCAGCTCGTTGAACCAGTCGAACTGCTCCTCGTCGGCGTCGGGCATGAAAAACTCTGAGAACACCTGCCGATAAGCCGGAGAGTCGCGTCCCCAGCCTACACGGGTGAGCGTCATCAGAGCCTCCTGCTCTTCCAAAGCCTCGGGATCGGCCCCTCGCTTCGCCCATCCGCGGTCGTAGGTGCCGTAGAGGATCAGGTGGGAGACGCGCTCCGGATGCTTGACGGCGTACGCGATCGCGACGGGGCCGCCCTGCGAGACTCCGAGCAGTGCGAATTGGTCCAGCCCCGCTGCCTCCACCACGGCTTCGAGATCTCGCACCCATGCATCGACGGAGAACTCGTCGACGTCCCAGTCGGAGAGGCCGCACCCACGCTCGTCGTATCGGATGAGCGTGTGGTCGCGGGAGAGCTCGCGCAACCAGTGGCGCCACACCGAGCTCTCCAGGTCGAAATCGAGATGGCTGAGCCAGTTCGCCGCCTTCACGAGAGGCGGGCCCTCGCCCATGCTGGCCCAGGCGATGCGGACGCCGTCAGACGTCTTGCAGAACCGGTTCTCCTGGCGCATCAGCGGATGGCCACGCTACCGGGCACCGAGGTCGGTCATGCGGCCTCTCTGGGGCATGAACATCGGGACGCGTTCCCGATACGTCTCATACTCGTCGCCAAATCTCTCCACGAGCTCCGTCTCCTCCAAGCGGACTATCAAGTACAGGCCGGCGGCCCCGACAGGGGCCATGGCGTACAGCGCCAAATAGTTCGAGAAGAGGGCAAATGAGATCAGGGCGACGAGAACGGCCACGTAGCGCGGATGCCGTACTCGGGCGTAGACGCCTTCGGTGAGCAGCCCGCCTCCATCGCTTCGGGCCGTCAACTCGGGCACGCCAACGAACGTGCGGAAGGTGAGATGCCGCCGGATGCGCACCGACAGCCAAGCGGCGGCGCCGTAGATCGGCATTGCCAGAGCGACCAGCAGGTAGTTCGTCCCGAAGTCCACCGACAGTATCGGTTCTCGGAGCAGGTACGCTCCGGCCGCCACGCCCACCATCAGCACCACCAACACGGTGTAGCTCAGCGACGGCCCGAGGCGACGCCAGAGGCGGACGTTCGGGTGAACGAGGAGCCAGAAGAGGATCGCCGAAGGCACGGTCACGATCGTGATCAAGGCGACGACATAGCGGGCTGTGTCCACGTCCGGGTCCCTTTCGACTTCTCCTGCTCACCCCGTAACTTTGCTGAGACAGTTCGTAGCCGACTGATGCGGCACGACCTCGAGCCCCGCTATAGAAGGATCCAGTGATGCGACACGTCCGCCATTACCCCAGGCTCGTCCCTCTGATCATACTCGCCGCCTGCCAGGCCGCCGACCAGCCGATCGCCGGTGGCACGTACGACCCGGGGGAGATCCCCGAGTATTCGATCGAGCAGTTCCTCGCCTCGACGAACGTGTTCGGAAGCTCGTTCTCGCCGACTGGTGACAAGATCCTTGTGAGCAGCGACGAGACCGGCATCTACAACGCGCATGCCATCCCAGTCGATGGATCGCCGTCGATTCAGCTCACGCACTCCGCAGACGACGCCGTCCGCGTGGCCGGCTACTTCCCGACGGACGAGCGCTTTCTCTACCGGAGCGACCAGGGAGGTAACGAGCTTCATCACCTGTTCGTGCGTGAGCTGGACGGATCGACCACCGACCTCACGCCCGGCGAGGATCTGAAGGCCAACTTCCTGGACTGGGCTTTGGACGACGAGAGCTTCTTCATAAGGACCAACGAGAGGGACAACCGCTACTTCGACATTTACGAGGTATCGACCGACGACTACGAGCGGACGCTCGTCTTTCGCAACGAGGAGGGCTTCAACTACGGAGCGGTCTCGGCGGACGAGCGCTATATCGCACTGTCGAAGAGCAATACGCGCAGCGACAGCGACATCTATCTGTATGACCGCATTGAAGATAAGCTCCGTCACCTGACGCCGCACGAAGGCGAGGTGGTGAACGATCCACAGGCCTTCGCGCCAGACGGCTCCGCTCTGTATATCCGCACGGACGAGGGGCACGAGTTCGCCTACCTCGCGCGCATCAACCTGGAGACGGGAGAGCGAGAGCCCGTCATCCGGCCCGACTGGGATGTCCGGTATGCCTATTTTTCGCGTCTGGGCCACTTCCTGATCGTAGGCATCAACGAGGACGCCCGTACCCGAATCAGGGCCTACGAGTACCCGTCCCTGCGGGAGATCGACCTCCCCGATGCCGGCGTTCTCGACATCACGTCGGTGGGGATCTCAGCCGATGAGAGCCGGCTGGCCTTCTATGCCAGCACGCCCAGGACTCCTCGCAACCTGTACGTCGCGAGCGTGGAGGGAGAGCGGGGAAGTGGGCCAAAGCGCTTGACCGATACGCTCAATCCCGAGATCGACCCGGAACATCTCGTCACCGCCGAGCCCGTGCGCTTCGCTTCCTACGACGACGTAGAGATCCCGGGGATCCTGTATCGGCCACACTCCGCCTCGGCCGATACTCCGGTACCCGCTCTGGTGTGGGTGCACGGCGGGCCCGGCGGCCAATCACGCATCGGCTACAGCAACCTGATCCAGTACCTCGTGAACCACGGCTACGCCGTGTACGCGATCAACAACAGGGGAAGCAGCGGTTACGGCAAGACCTTCTACAAGATGGATGACAGAAAGCACGGAGACGCCGACCTGGATGACTGCGTGGCCAGCAAGGGGATGCTGATCGAGACCGGGTGGGTGGATCCGGACCGAATCGGCATCATCGGGGGCAGCTACGGCGGCTACATGGTGCTGGCCGCCCAGACCTTCCGTCCGGAAGAGTTCGCGGTCGGTGTGGACCTGTTCGGCATTTCGAATTGGGTAAGAACCCTCGAGAGCATCCCTCCCTGGTGGGAGTCTTTCCGAGAGGCGCTCTATCTGGAGATGGGCGATCCAGCCGACGACAAGCAGGCGCTGTACGACAAGTCGCCCCTCTTCCACGCGGACCAGATCCGACGGCCGCTGATGGTTCTGCAGGGCGCGAACGACCCCAGGGTCATCCAGGCCGAGTCCGACGACATCGTCGAGGCCGTCCGAGCCAACGGCGTTCCGGTCGAATACGTGCTCTTCGAGGACGAGGGGCACGGCTTCGCCAAGAAACAGAACCAGCTCGAGGGCTGGCGGGCGGTACTCGCCTTCCTCGACCGCTATCTCAAGACGGGCGAGTTGGAGGTGGCCGACCCGGCCGACTGAGGGCCGACTCGCGCGCTACTTGCCGGCTACTCGGAAGCGGTGAGCATCGCCTCCCGCGTTGCCTTGAACTCCGTGCCCGGCTTCCACTCGGGCCACGCATCCGCCTCGGCGACCGCGTTCCCGACGAGGAAGAGCAGCCGGAAGTCGTCCACGGCTCCAGCGAGGTCCCACTCGGGCTTCACCTCATCGGATGGCTTGTGGTAGTCCATGGCGATGTACTCCCTACGCTTCTGCTCTCCGTAACCCTCCGGCTTGCCGACGAAGCGCGTCCCCTGAGACACGTACAGGGCCGGCACCCCTTCCTTGGCGAACTCGAAGTGATCGGAGCGATAGAAGAAACCCTTCTCCGGCTCCGGGTCGGGTTGCACCACTCGACCCATCTCCTCCGCCGCCGTACCGAGCTCGTCATCCAGCGTGGAGTTCCCCAGGCCCACGATCACGATGTCCTCGGTGCGGCCCCATAGGTTGGCCCCGTCCATGTTGATGTTCGCGAGGGTTTTCTCCAGCGGGTACAGGGGGTTCTGCGCGTAGTACTTGGCCCCCAGCAGCCCTTTCTCCTCCGCGGTCACGGCGAGAAAGAGAACCGACCGGCTTGGCGGAACCTCCAGCGTCGCGAAGGCGCGGGCGATCTCGAGCAACCCGGCGGTGCCTGACGCGTTGTCCTTGGCGCCGTTGTAGATCTGGTCGCCCTCGAGGCTCTCGTTCCGTCCCAGATGATCCCAGTGGGCGGTGTACACCACGTACTCATCCGCCAGATCGGGATCCGATCCCTCGAGCTTCGCCAGCACATTCCGGGAGCGAATCTCGCGGATCTCGTTGCGCACAGTCACGCTGGCCGTTCCTCCCAGCTCGACGGGCCGAAACGCCGGATCCGCGGCAGCGGCCTTCATCTCATCAAAGTCGACACCGGCTGCGTCGAAGAGTCGTCTCGTGGCGTCGACGTGCATCCAGCCGGTGATGGGAGACGGCCTGGACGATTCTCCATCGGCGGCGATGATGAAGCGCTCCCGACCCCAATTCGAGGCCGGCACCGCCCACGGATATCCGGCGGGATCGGTCTCGTGGATCACGAAGACGGCCGCCGCGCCGAGCTCGGCGCCGATCTCGTACTTGTACGTCCAGCGACCGTAGTAGGTCATCGCCCGCCCGTTGAACATCTCCGGGTCCAGCCCGGACGGGTCGTTCGGCTCGGGGATCGCTGGATCATTGACCAGCATCAGAAGGGTCTTGCCCGCTAGGTCGGCACCCTTGAAGTCGTCCCAATCGTACTCGGGCGCCACGACGCCGTACCCGACGAATACGATCTCCGAGTCCCGTATCGAGACCTCGGGCTCGACCAGGGAGGTGAAGGCGGTGAAATCCTCCTTCCCCGTCATCGGAACCGTCTCGCCCCCCACGACGAACGAGGCCACGGGCACCTGGGCCGTCAGGCCTACGAGCGGCACATCCTGGATGAAGGTGCCGTCCGGGTTGCCCGGGTTGAGACCCAGTTCCTGAAACTGCGCCATCAGGTAGTCGACGGTGAGCTCCTCACCGGCCGTGCCCGGAGCGCGGCCCTCGTACTCATCCGAGGCGAGAACCTCGATGTGCGACCGGAGCCCGTCGGCCGTGACGCTCCCGAGCGCTGCTTCGACTGACGAGGACGCGGCGAGCCCCGGGGTCCGATCCTCGTCTTCCGGCGCTCGCTGGTCACCGGGTTGACAGGCCCCTGCGAGGAAGAAAAGGGCGAGAACAGTCGGGTAGTCGAGAAGACTCTTCATCGGGCCACTCCATGGATCTCAGGATCTCGGATCGTGGGGACGCTGGCGAGGTCGGTTCGCAGACGATCTCTCTCCGGAACCATACCGTTTCGTAACGCCGGCGACCAGCAGCTCGCGAATCCGCCGCCTGCCTTCCGCAAAACAAGGGGATCGGGCATCTTTCTTCGAGAAGGGCATGCGCGAATCCCACGTGCCGATGCAACCAGCGAGGGGTTGGCCGCATCGAACCAGGTGGATGGAACTTGTGTCGCCCACTGATCTCGGCTTGCAAGACGGATAGATATGATTACAGCTCCGATCTCCAACCTCATCCGGGCCCTCCACAGCCGGAAGATGTTTCAGGTGGGCATTCTCTACCTGGGGGGAGCCTGGGCGCTTCTGGAGGCGACCAACTTCTTCGTCCAGAATTACGAGCTGTCGCAGAAACTCGTAAACGTCGTGATCCTCCTGCTCGTGCTCGGTCTGCCGGCGGTATTGGTCATCGCCTGGTATCACGGAGAGCACGGCAGGCAGGAGGTCGAGCGCAGCGAGCTGGCGATCCTCACCACGCTCTTCGTGCTGGCCGGCATCGGGACGTACCGGATCAGCACGGGTGAAGAGACGGCGGCTTTTTCCGGTGAAGCGGGGGCGCGGGCACCTTTTGTTGCCGCGACCGACCTCGGCGCGGGCTCGGTAGCCATCCTGCCTTTCACGAACAGCACGGGAGCCGACAGCCTGGACTGGCTGGGTCCGGGCGTCTCGGACATCCTGACGAGCAACCTGGCTCAGATCTCGGGGATGGAGGTCGTCAGCCCACAGCGCCTCTTCGACCTCCTGCGTGAAGAGGGCCGGGAGGAGACCGAGAGGATTCCGGATCAATTCGCCCTCGACATCGCCGCGCGCTCGGGTGCCCGGCTGATGGCGCGCGGATCCGTTCTGGGACAACTCGGCGACCTCACCCTGGATGCGCAACTGATCGACCTCTCGGACGGCACGTTGGTCGGCGTGGGTCGAGCTCGCGGAGGCGACCTCTTCGCGCTGGCCGATACGGTGGCCCGAGCGCTGGCCACGCACGTTGCGCAGCGCACCCGCGAGATGTCGGAGACGCGGGTCGCGTCCGCCAGGACGGAACGATCGCCGTTGGCGCTCGGGGATTTAGGGCGGTACCGGGAGTACCTCTCGGATCTCCGTGTGCGATGGAAGGAGCTCGACCACAGCGATGTGGAGGGCCGCTTCGCCCTCGTCGAGATGTACAGCCTCATGCCGGGACGGGAGAGCGAGCAGCGTGCGCTGCTCACGGAGATCCTGGACCTCGCGGAAGACGCACGGGCCTATGAGGTTCTGGCGGAATTGGCGCTGAAAAAGGGCGACACGGCCTCGGCGGGCCCGCTGATGGTCAAGTATGCGGAGATTGGGGGCGAGGGGCCGCACGTCGCGCTCTCGATGGGCCGCCTCTTGGAGGAGGCGGGCCAGCACGAGGAGGCCCGCGAGAAGTACCGCCAGGCGATCTCCGGCGGGGCGGCGGTTCCGGCGCTGGACCTGCTCAATACCAGCTATCTACGCGAGAATCGGCCCGCCGCCGCCCGGGAGGAGCTCGCCCGACACGTGGAATCGGCGGACCCGGTCCTTCGGTCGCACGCGCTCCTACTCATCGGGGACGCCTTCGCCTGGGAAGGCCGCTTCGGGGAATCGCTCTCCCGGTACGAGACGGCGCTTTCCGCGGAAGGCGGTGCCGTTCCCCCGAAGCTGGAGGAGCTGCTGATCTCTGCCGTTTCAGACGTCGAGGAGCTGCTGTCGAGCCCGAGACCGGCGCTTCTCAACCCGGCGGTCTGGAGGCTGCTGGAGGTCGGACGGGGACAGAAGGCCCTCGACCTCATCGACGCCTCGAAGTTCGTCCACTGGCACGAGTCGCCCCGGCTCCCGCCGATCCGCTACCACGCGCTCCTCTATGCGAGAGGAAGGGCGCTCGAGCTCCTGGCTAGAAACGAGGAGGCACTGGCCGCTTATGGAGAGATCCTCGAACACTGGGGCGAAGCCGTCGCGGATGTGCCGATGATGGCCGATCTCCGGCAGCGCGTCTCCTTGCTGGCCGCTTCAGCCGCGGGCTAAGATCGTCCGTCTCGAGTCGAGTCGCCCCACCGAGGGCTCGCTTCCCGATCACCTATCGAGGAGAACATGCGCGACGTCGGTCGCAGCCGCCTCAGCAAGTGTATCGCGGTTCTTGTGACCCTCTCCACGTTGGCGGCATGCCAGAAGTGGACGACGGTCGAGTCACCCATCGCCTCGACGGTGGAAAAGAACGAGCCCAACCAGGTCCGCGTCACGACCATGGATGGCCGCGTCATGGAGCTGGATTCACCGACCGTGCAGGGGGACAGCTTGACCGGATCGATCGCGGGAGAGCAGCGACCGATGGTGGCGATCGCGGAGATCGAGAAGCTCGAGTTCCGGGGGTCGAATGTCGGGCTCACGGTGCTCTCCATTGCGGGAGCCGCGGCCATCGTCCTGGCGATCATCCTCGCGACCAACCCCAGCGATGAACCCGCCTCGCAGTGAGCCAGGGTGATCTCGATCCCACGCGCCGGGGCGATCTGGAGTCGACAAGCCAGGGCGATCTGGAGCCTGTCCGTGGGGGGGATCTCGATTCGGCGAGCCGGGACGATGGTGCCCGCGCCGACCTCGAGGTCGGCGCGGAAGTGCTGATCACCGGCGGCATATTCGAGGGCCAGACGGGCGTGATCGAGGACTCCCTCCCGAGCGGCAAGCTCCGGGTCCGGGTCGAAACACGCCGCAGCCCGGTAGCGGCTCGCGTCGACCCCGCGCACCTCGAGCCTCTCGGAATCCCGGTCGAGGGTACCGAGGAGACCGGCTGAGTGGTGGTACCGGGCCTCGAGCGCTGGGATGAGAAGCGCGATGGACCGCCGACGGAAGAAGCGCTCCGCGTGAGGCTCGAGGCGCAGGGCTACGGTGCCTCCCGGTACGTGTATCCGCCCGGCACCTTCTTCCCGGAGCACACCCATCCGATGGACAAGATCGACGCGGTCGTCTCGGGCAAGTTCCGGATGGTCGTGGAGGGAACCGAGGTGATCCTCGAGGCCGGCGACTGTCTCGCCGTCCCGAAAGGTACCTTGCACAGCGCCGAGGTCGTCGGAGACACGCCCGTCGTGAGCCTGGACGCGGTCCCCATCTGAGGCCGGATGTCTAACGCGGGGAACGGATCGGCCGAATGAGCTGGATCGAGACCATCGGCTACGAGAGCTCGGGCGGACGGCTACGAAAGATCTACGACCGGGTGCGCGGCCCTGACGGCCAGATCGACAATATCCTGCGCCTTCACAGCCTCCGCCCCCACACGCTCGAGGGCCATCTGGCGCTCTACAAGAGCGCGCTCCATCACACGGGCAACCGCCTGCCGGTCTGGCTGCTCGAGGCGATCGGCACCTACGTGAGCCTTCTGAACGGCTGCGACTACTGCCTGAACCATCACTTCGAGGGCTTGCGTCGTCTCCTGGCGGACGACGAGCGTGCCGGTGCCATGAGAACCGCGATGGAGAAGGGCGACCTGGCGACTGGGTTCGACGATCGGGAGACGGAGATCCTGCGCTACGCGGAGCTCCTCACGCGCGATCCCGCTGCGGTCTCCGAAGACGAGATCCTGCGCCTTCGAGCCGCTGGTTTACAGGACGGAGAAATCCTGGAGGTGAACCAGGTCACGGCCTACTTCGCTTACGCGAACCGGACCGTTCAGGGTCTCGGAGGAACGACGGAGGGCGAGGTGCTGGGTCTGTCTCCGGACTCAACGGACGATCTGGGAGACTGGGAGCACGGCTGAGCTGTCTGGTGAGCATACGGTTCCGTATTCTGTTCGCGTCGACGATCACCGCCATTCGAGGGGCTGTCCATGACCCAGCTTGAGTCCCACACCGAGGGCTTCGACTCCAAGCTCGTTGACGACGTCGCGGTCGTCCGCTTGACCGGGCAGGCGATGAAGATCGTTACGGAGCCCGTGAACTCGGATTTCTGGGCGTTTCTCAAGTCCGTCAACGAGTCGCCGAACCTGCTGGGCTATGTGCAGATCAACGATAGCGAGTCGTACAGCCAGGACGATGTCGATGCCATGGTTGAGTTCATCTCGGAGGACGATGAGCCTTTCGTCAGCCACGGCAGATTCTATGGCTTTCAGCATGAAGCTATCGCAGCCCGCTTCAGCACGGCCCTCAGCCGAGTCCTGGTCGCGATGCTCGAGTTTGAGAAGCCGATTATCGCGGGGTTGCAGGGCCAGATAACGGGCGATTACCTGGGGCTGGCGCTTGCCTTTGATTGGCGACTGGCCACCGTGGACACCACCATTTCCTTCGAGAACATGCGTACCGGCATACCGGCATCGCCCGGTCTGACCTATCTGCTGCCGAAATATGTCGGAATCGGCAGAGCGCTGTCTCTGATTCATGGTGGAGTCTCGATCGATGCGGACGAGGCTCTCGAGCTGGGCCTGGTCTCGGAGATCGTCGATGACGCGGGTGATCTCGTCGATCGATGCGTGGGAGACATCCGGGACGTCACCGCGAACAACCGATATCTGTTGGGACTACATCGCCGGGCCATTCTTCCTTCGCCGGACGAGGTGCGGACGGCTCTTAAGCGGTACGACGAGGGGATGGCGAGGTCGGTTTACCAGCTTCGAGGTCGGAACGCGTAGCGATCGTGACGTCGTGATCGTCGATCGAGTTGGTGGCCTCGGCCAGCTGCCGCTGTCGATCTTCCACAAGGATGTGAGCTCGGCACCAGCGACGTTCGCGATATGCACCACGCGGTCCAAGAGCGCAGGATCAAGTTTGGCCTCCACGTAGCGGAGGATGCTCACCTTCCACGTTCACCTGCTCGACCATCCCGATGGGCGGCCGTCCCATCGTCTCGGAAGATGAGCGGACCTTCCGTGCTACGGCCGCCCAGACGAGGACCTGCGTGCTCACCGGGGCGGCCAGAAAGACGAAGAGAATGATGAGCGCATCTTCCAGCCAGATCTCGAAGCCCGCGCCCAGGTGCACGAGCATGGAAGCCAGGGCCATCAACGGAATCCCCAGGCTTGCGGCCTTGGTTGAGGAGTGCATACGCGTGTAGAAGTCTGGCAGCCGCACGAAGCCTATCGCGCCGGCGAGGAAGAGGAAGGATCCGGCGAAGGCCGCCGCCGCGGCGACAAGCTGCAGGGCAGTCGCTGAATCACTCATCGGGAAACTCTCCGCGGCCGAGAAAATATCCCAGGAATATGGTTCCCGCGACGGAGAACAGGGCCAGTCCGAGTGCCGCATCCGTGTACAGTCGGCCAGCCGTAGCATTGGATTCGAGAAGCAAATAGCCGACGACCGCCAGAGCGATCGTTTCGATAGCCACTACGCGG
>Ga0255058_10000024_pt1 | contig 88249 bp, 80 predicted proteins | sample Cases_109_9_MG_FD_188637 | JGI IMG/M metagenome (GOLD analysis project Ga0255058, IMG submission 188637) | Seawater microbial communities from Amundsen Gulf, Northwest Territories, Canada - Cases_109_9 | ecosystem: Environmental > Aquatic > Marine > Gulf | place: Canada: Northwest Territories...
AGGCGAACCTGATGGCCCACCGTCGAACATTGATGCCTTGCCATTAGGCGAACCTGATGGCCCACCGTCGAACATTGATGCCCTGGCATCAGGCGAACCTGATGGCCCACCGTCGAACATTGATGCCCTGGCATCAGGCGGACCTGATGGCCCACCGTCGAACATTGATGCCCTGGCATCAGGCGAACCTGATGGCCCACCGTCGAACATTGATGCCCTGGCATCAGGCGGCCTCCTCGACCGGGGCTTCTTCTGCCACGACGCGTCGATACCGTTCGCGTCGAGGGGTGTTCCAGTCGAGGGCGCCGCGTTTCCAAACGTAGCCCAAGGTCTCGAGGAGCAGCATGGTGAACACCGTGATTGCCGCGATGCCTGCCCATCCGAACTCGTCCATGACCACCGCCCAGGCAAACAGGAAGATGATCTCGACGTCGAAGATGACGAACAGCATGGCGACCAGGTAGAACTTGACGGGGAACCGCTCGGCGGGCTCCTGTAGCGGCACGATGCCAGACTCATATGGGGCGAGCTTCTCCGGGGTCGGGTTGCTCGGGGCGAACCGTTTGGCAATCCACAGGGACATGACGGCAAAACCGGTGCCGAGCAACGCCATCAGGGCGATCGCGAGGTATGCGGAGACGTCCATGTTCGGCGCGGAGTCTAGGGCCGAGCGGTTTGGCCATCACTGGGACGGCCGCTCCTCATGCGGAAGTCGCCACGGACCAGCAGGACGATGCCGAAGGTGATCGCCCACAGGATCGGCAACAGCCCGAATCCGATCCAGATCGCCGGGCCATCCGTGGCCAGGGCAACTGCCACCGCCACCACCGCGAGGCCGATCGTCAGCCAGAAGACCCATCGCGGCACCCATCGCAACACGACGGCGGCCACGCCGAGCGCACTCATCCCGACGAGGAAACCGCCGAGGCCGAGTATCAGGAGAGCGGTCTGGCTGATCGGGGCAAGACCACTCGATCGATCCACTCCCTCGGCGACGGACAGCGAGCCATCGGCGACCTGCCGCGCCCACCACCACACGGGGAGCCCGGAGATGCCGGCGATGGCGAACCCGACGGCGGACGCTCCCAGGCCACCGATCGCCACCCAGAGAGCCCCTGTTGCGCCTTGGAGCGGGGATTGCCACAGCCCGAGAGCCAGCGCACCGAGGACGGCGGCCAGCACGAGAAACAGCCCGAGCGCACCGATGTAGCCACTTCCTGCATCAACGATGCTGCGATACGAGGCGGCGAAGTGTGCGGAGCGGGCGTCGTAGGAAGGAAACTGGCTCAGCGCCAAGGCCATGCCGGTCGGGACCGCCAGGAGCAGCAATCCAATCACCCGGGGCGAGCTCAGCATCCCATTCACTGTACGCCAGCGCCTACTCGGGCAGGCCCGCCTTGACCAGGCCTTCTTTCCAGTGATCGATGTCCCGCTGGCGCTTGAAGTTGTTTGTACGGAGGAAGTCCGACGCGGTCTGATCCGGCTTATCCCTGGTGAGATGGGAGAGGTGCCGCTGCGCCTCCTCGAGTCTGCCCAGCTGAGCGAACGTTGCGGCGGCAATTGCCCGGATCTGCAGGTAGTCGCCGGCCTCCAGTCCGAGTTCGGCCCATGCGGCCGCTGCTTCGTATCGGTCTGCGAGGTAGTGGGCAAACGCCAGGTTGGTTGCGAGGTGATAGCGCCACGGCTCGTGAACGGCCAGCTGCCAGGCCTTGGTCAGATGCACGACCGCCCGGTCGTGATCACCAACCCAGTAGGCAACGGCACCGACGCTGAGCAACACCGACGGATCGTATGGCGCCAGCGCCAGGGCCCGCTTCGACAGATCCTCTGCCTGCTCGAAATCGCGGGCAAAGACATAAGCGACCGTCGCCATGGACATCGAACGGGCATCGTGGGGGTCGAGCTCGTGTGCGATGAAGGCGTGCCGGGCGACCTCCTCCATTGCCCTGCGTTTGCCGATGTGCCACCGGTTAAAGCCGGCCGTGACCCAATACGCGGCCAATCCGGTATGAGCGAGCGCGAACGACGGGTCTCGATCCACGGCAAGCTCGGCAAGACGGATGGCTTCCTCGACTCCCTCCCGGGTGTTCGTGTGGTAGTGCCAGCGCGAGCGGAGCAGCAGGTCCCATACGTCGAGATCCGCGGGGTCCTGCCTGACCCGTTTCTCACCTTCGACGCGTTCGATCGCGGGATGGATGCGCGCCGCAATCTCCCGAACGATCTCGTCCTGAACCTCGAACACGTCCGAAAGCTCCCGGTCGTAGCGCTCCGCCCAAATGTGGTGGCCCGTCTCGGCCTCGATGAGCTGCGCCGTCACCCGCACCCGGTCACCGGCGCGGCGCACGCTGCCCTCGACGACATGGGTGGCGTCGAGCTCACGGGCGATCACCCGCACGTCGCCCATGCGATCCCTGTGGGCGAACGTCGAGTTCCTGGCGATCACCCGAAGGTCGATGTGGCGCGAAAGCGCGGTGATGAGGTCTTCGGTGATCCCGTCGACAAAGTACCGCTCGTCGGTGTTCCCGCTCATCTCGTCGAAAGGAAAGACCGCCACCGTCGCGGTGTAGGCGCCGCGCGTGGCCCTCTCAGCCACCGGCTGCCCATCGAGGCCGGCCTTCCACACGTGGATCGGATCCGGGATGTTCTTCACGGTCACCTTGCCCCCGTCCTCGAAGATCACCTCGACCCGTCCGTCTACCTGGCGGTGCACCACGTCCGAGATGCAGATCCCGCCGGGATCAGCCTCTCCCTCGAGCCGGACCGCCACATTGACGTCATCGCCATGCACGTCTCCGACCTCGTCGACGATCACATCCCCCAGGTTGATCCCGATGCGCAGCTGCATCCGGCGGCCTTCGGCGACGTTGGCGTTGCGCTCGGCCATCAGCCCCTGGACCTCGATTGCGGCCTTCACCGCGGCATCGGCTGACGGCACCTCGACCAGGACGCCGTCCCCGGTTCCCTTCACGATTCGGCACCCGTGGTTGAGCAGGATCGGGTCGATCGCGTTGCGGTGCGCCACGAAAGGCGGCGTAGGTCGCGTCCTCGTCTTCAGCCATCATCCGCGAATAGCCGACGACGTCGAGGACAGCGATCGCCGCCAGGCGTCGGACGGTGGAAGGAGCGTCGGTCGAAGTCACCTCATGAGGCTACCGAATGCAGATCAGCCCCGACCGTCCACCAGCCCATCGACCACGGACCGCGCCATGTCGGCGCGGGACCGCGCCGACAATGTTCTGCGTCGGGTGCGCTCGAGATGTACCTCGGCCTCGAGGAGGGCATCGGTCTCGCCCGAATCGCCGCTGTTCGTGAGCCTCGCCACCTCGAGCTCGGCGGACTCGAGCTGCTCCTCGAGGGCCCGCAGGCGTTGGGCGGCCTCGTCGGAGGCGTCTTCGGCTGCGGCGAGGACCGCACCCTCACCCGAGTCGGGTGCGGCGACGAGGTCGATGTCCGCTCCCGCCAAGATGCCGCCCGTCATCTGAAGGTGGGAAACCAGCTCGGTCATGTCCCCGCCGAAGGGATCGATGATCTGCTCACCGCGCACCCGCATTGGCATCAGCACCAGCGTGGCATCGGCGCATGTCTCCACCAGGTGCCGACGGCTCGGTTGCGAAAAAATGAACACTGTGGCCGTGAGCCGCGCTTCCTGGAGCATGGCCTCGGCACCGGAGCGGGCGTCTTCGACATTCTCACCGGCGTTCACCGGGACGATGAGCCGGATGGTGGCTCGACTCCATTCCGGGGTCCTGGTGGCCAGATAGGCGGTGAGCAGCGCCAGCCGGGAGGAGCCATCGCCTTGCCACCACACGTCGATGCGACGCTTCTTCGCTGCTACCTGTTGCAGCCTCGCCCAGTCGGACTCGTCCGTGTTGACACTCACCACGTTGACCCCGAGGCGGGCAACATCGCGCACCGCCCGCACGTACATGGCTCGACGTGCCCGCCCAGGTGATTCGGGCCAGCCGAACAGGACCGTATTGGCACGCAGCGAACCGAGGCCGAACGACTGCACGATCACCGGCAACGCGTCCATGCCGTCGGGTGCCAGCACCGCACGGGCCGGAATGTCCAAGCCCAGGTCGTCGATCTCTCGCTGGAGGGCGATTTGGCGCTGCGCGGCCTCCAGCCGCATGAGGGCACCCTCACCCTCGACGATCTGGAAGACGGCGGTGAGGCCGCTGCCACCCTCGAGCCAGCTCGCAAACTGCAGGATGCGCGCCCGTCGGTCTGGATCCGCCGAGAACAGGATCAGCTGCGGTCTCCAGTGCCTGGCATGCTCGACCTCGCGGTCGAGCGCCTTGATGTTCTCCACCGCTCGCGAAAAGTGGTGAGAGTGGCTGGCGTCGGACCAGCGGGCGGGAATCTCGCGCCTACCCAGGTACTGGTAGACCGCAAACACGAGGATCATCGCGATGAAGGCCGCCAGAGCGTTGATTGCCAGCATGGCCCCGGCGCAGAGCAACGCCCCGGCCAGGCTCAGCCGTTTGTCAAACCAGCGGAATCGCGGCCGGAACGAAGGGCTGGCGGCACGCGCTTCGTAATAGGTGGCGTAGTTGAGCAGACCGTATGAAATCAGAAAGAACATCGAGACGATGGGCGCAATCACGTTGAGGCTTCCCAGGCTGATGGTGGCGAGTGCGATCACCAGCGAAACGATCGTGGCCGCTCGCGGGTTGTTCACCGGCCCGAACCCCTTGGCGAAGACCCCGAGCGCTGGGAAGACCCGGTCTGAAGCGAGCGATTGAAGGATGCGCGGTCCTCCGAGGAGTGAGGCCATCGCCGAGGAGAGTGTCGCCGCGATCACCCCGAGTCCGACCAGCGCGCCAACGACGGCGACTTCTCGCATCGCCTCCCCGGTGTCGTCGATGAGCAGGAGCAGGGGCACGCCGGCGGCGAGCAGCACCATCACCGTCACATAGACCACCGTCGACAGCCCGACGGCGGCGAACGTGCCGCGGGGCAGGCTGCGTCCGGGGTCCGCCAGGTCGCCGGACATGCTGACGCCCTGGGTGAACCCGGTGACCGCCGGAAAGAAGATGGCGAAGATGGCCCAGAAGCCGATGGCACCGGCGGGTGAAGTCCAGCTTTGCGACAGCGTCGACGCATCGAATGAGGCCACCGCACCAATGAAGAAGGACACCAGGGCCGCAACCAGCACGACCATGATCACGAGCTGGAAGCGGGTGGCCACGTCGGCCCCCGCCCACGCCAGACCGAACAGCACCAAAACGGCGACGGCGGCGACGGCCTGCACCGCGAGCCCGGACTCCCAGCCGGAAAAGGCGGCGACTACCTCACCGAAACCGATCGCATAGAAGGCGATGGAAACGGACTGGGCGAGAAACAATACGAGACCGATTGCGCCGCCGAATTCGATGCCGAGCGTTCGCGAGATGAGGTAGTAGTCGCCGCCGCCCTTCACCTCGAAGTTCGTGGCGATCGCCGCCAGCGAGATGCTGGTGAGTGTCGACACCGCAGTGGCGATGCCCAAGATGATGAGCGCACCAGCCAGACCGGCGTTTCCCACGACGAACCCGGTACGCAGGAAGAGGATGATGCCGAGGATGGTGAGGATGGACGGGGTGAACACCCCGGCGAAGGTTCCGAGCCCGCTCGGCTTCCTTCCCTCGCCGCCCCCATCGGGGCCGGGGGACGGTTCGGGCCAGTAGCTGTCCATCGATGACCCTCCGGTCCTCAAAGTAGCTCAAGCCAGGCGAACCATGGGCTGGCAGCCTGGCGTCGCTGCGAACCCCGGGTTCGCAGCGTCGCGGTTAGGTCTTGTAGTTGCGGATCCCTGGGAGCTCGAGTGCCTTTTCGATGGCGGCGTACACTTGCTCTGCCATTCCCTTCTCCTCGGGCTCCAGGAGATTCGCCATCACTTTGAGGACCCATTCCATCAGGGTCTGGGAACGCATGCCGACGGTCACCAGGGTTCGCATCACCGCCGGGTTGCCGATTGCCTCGAGAAAGATCCTCGCCACGCGCTGGTATGCGGCGTACTCGTCGATGAGCGTCCGGTCGTAGGCGGCAAGCGCGCCAGGATCGTCCGAGGCGAGCGCCTCGGCGATGACACCGGCCGCAAGACGCCCGGTCTCGTAGCCGTAGTCGATTCCCTCGCCGTTGAACGGGTTCACCGCACCCGCGGCGTCGCCGACCGCCACCCAGTTGCGGCCGGACTTCGGCCCAACCGAAAACGCCATGGGAAGCTTTCCGCCGATCGGCTTGGCGATCGGATCTCCTTCGATCTGCCAGTGGGCCGGCAGGGCCGACACGTAGGCGTCGAGGATGTCGCTGGTATTGACATCCTTCCAGCCCTTGAACGTCGACACCAGCCCGGCGCCGACATTGATCGTGCCGTCACCGAGCGGGAACACCCACCCGTAGCCCGGCATCGAGCGGCCCTGGGCGTCACGGATGTCGAGCTGGCTCTCGATATAGCCGTCGTCGGAGATCGGGCTCTCCCAGTATCCGCGTACGGCTAGGCCGAACGGATAGTCCCGTCGCCGCTCGGTGCCAAGGGCGCGGCCGAAACGCGAAAGCGATCCGTCGGCGATCACCACGTATTCGGGCGTCACCCGCTCCGGATCATCACCGGATTCCGAATCCGCGTTGTCATGCAGCTCGGCTCCGACCAGCTCGCCGTCTTCCACGATGGCCCTGGCCTCGACCCCCTGGAGCACCTTGGCACCGCGAGTCTCGGCGAGGGACGTGACCCGGCCGTCCAATGCCGAGCGTTGCAGGGTTGCCCCCCAGTTCGGATACATCGAGTGCTCGGGCCAGGGCATCTCGAGCATCACATCCCCGGCGTAGGAGCGAAGCCCGATGATCTTGTGGACGTCATCACCAAACGAGAAACCCATGTCGACGAGCTGCCGAACCGCTCTCGGGGTCAGGCCGTCGCCGCACGCCTTGTCACGGGGATACGTCTTCTTCTCCACCAGGAGCACGTCGACCCCGCGGTCGGCGAGCCAGTATGCCGCTGCTGCGCCCGACGGGCCGCCGCCAACAACCAGGACTTGAGGGTTCATGGTCGGGAGGCTAGAACCGTTCTTGCGTAGCTCCATCCGGTATACCGGACCCTGCTACGCAAGAACGGAAGGAATCACCCTGCGGCGGTGACCTCGAACTCGCCGTCCTCGTTGAAGCCGCAATCCGCTTCGGCGGTCGCCTCGTCCGCCCCCCCGAGGGCGACGCGCTCGTACAGCACGACCCTGGCGATCTCCTCCTCGGTGAGGGTGACCCCCGCGGGCGGCATTCCCCCCTGGACCGGCTTGTCCTGCGCGCCGTAGGTGGTGGGCAGCCAGCCGGCGGAGCCCAGGGTCACCCACTCCTGGTGCAAATCGCAGGCTCCCTGGGGGAAGGTCTCGAGCACCACGCCACCGGCCAGGCCCGGGCCTGCTCCGCCTTCTCCCGCGGCTCCGTGGCAAACCGCACAGGTCGCCTGATAGATGAGACCGCCGAGCAGGACGTTGGTCTCCTGGACCGCCCCATAGGGAACGGATCCGTCGCAGTTTGCATGGGCTCCGGTGACGGGATCGATGCCCACCTGTCCGGCGCTTCCACAACTCGGCTGGTTTGGGACAACCACGACGTAGAGAACCGCGAGAAGGGGGATGATCACCAGGGACGCGGCCAGCCAGGCCGGATATCGGCCGGTCCGTGATGGGGCGGGCTCGATGGATCCTTCTTCGATCGGCTCGGACGCCATCAACACCTCGACCGCCGGGGCTGCCGACTCGGTCGGCGCCGCCGTCGGCTCAACCGGCGCCGATACTGGCTCGACCGGCGGGGCGGCCGACTCGACGGGCGCGGCTGCGGACTCTGCGGGCGCCGACGGCGGGGCCGCCGCCGCAGCCGCGGTCGCCACGCCCCCCTCGACGGCCCATTGCCGCATCACCTGGTCGGCCGGTACGCCATCGGCGTCGGCCCGCGCCTGCGCAGAGCGCTCGACCAACGAGACCGGGATGCCCTTGGCCTCCGCGGCTGCGCTGATCAGGGCTTCGCCGGTCAGCGACTCGGCCGTTGGCAATCCTGGAGTGTCGGCGACGGACGCCGCCGCGGCACCGGAAGTCGCCTCGGCGGCTGCCGCCTCGGCGATCGGCTCGCCGCCCGCATCGCCCGGTACCGCTGCCGGAGCCTCTCCACCGGTCCAATCGGCGATGACCGCCTCTGGTGTGGACCCCGCTGCTGTCGCTCGAGCCGCCGCCGAGCGCTCGAGGATGAATGCGGGGACCCCCACGCTGGATTCGAGCTCTTCGAAGTTCTCGGCCATGCGGTTACCTCAACGACAGCAGGTATTCGACGAGAGCATCGAGCTCCTCATCGGACAGGTAATCGTATGACGGCATGAGCGACCACTGGCGCCTTCCCCGTGGATCGACAAGGGTTTGTCGCAACTCACCGGCGCCGGTAGCCCGGCTCCCGAAGTGCATCAGGTCGGCGCCGAGGCGCTCAAACCCGAGCAGGGCAGGGGTCTCATGCACATAGTCGCCAGCGACACTGACCGGGCCGAGCCCCACGTCGGTGACGACGGGCCGCACCTGCTGGGTGTGGCAGTAATAGCAGCCCTCCTCGAGGTACACGGCACGGCCGGCCTCGAGCGTGGAACCCGCCGGGTACACCCGGTCTGCGTCGGCGAGGATGGTCCCGTCCTCCACGGACGGGTCGAGAGCGGGTAACACGACCGTGAGCAGCAAGGCGCCGATGAACAGCACAACTGCCCCGAAGCGAACCCCGGCCCACCCGGGAGCGCCGGGCTCCCCTGCGATCTGCAGATCGAGCGGCGAAGCATCCAGATGAGCCCTCTGCGCGTCGCCTTTGCGTCGACGCAACAACGTGATGATCAGCAGCACCTGGGCAAAGGCATAGATCCCCGCACCAAATGCGCGCAGCATCAGATATGGATCCAACGCGCGATCGACCTCGATCCAGCCCTCGCCAAACGACGTGAACGACTGCGAGTTGGCACCAGCGGCCCAGGTGAAGCCGGTTGCGACCCCACCCATCCACATTGCCCCCAGCATCAGGAACAGGCCGACCAGGGAAAGGCGGAGATGCCAGATCGCCAACGGTGAACCTGCCACGCCCGGCCCCTTCACCGAGTAGGCAAGGGCGAACAGCCACAGGGAAAGGGCACCGAGGTACACGAGCGCGTCGCCGGCGGGGACGAACTCGGTGAACTGCACGACCGCACTCGACGTGCGCAGCGCTTGGACGAGTGTCTGGACCGGGATCAGCAGGAACAGCAGCGCACCGACGAGCACGAACGAGAGCGCGCCACGGTCGTCGACTCGCTCCCACTGGCCGCGCATAGCCACGAAGAAGTCGGCGACGATGATGAGCACCGGCACGAACAAGGCAATGGCGAACGCCACACCGAGCGTCTCATACCAGCCGGGACCGGGCCCGTAAATGTACATGACCGGGCCGGTGGTCCCCCACACCAGGGCGAGCGACCAGAAGCCAAGCGCCGAGAGTGGAGACGGTCGCATCGGGTCGGTGCCGACAATGCGCGGGATCAGGTAGTAGATCAATCCGACGCCGGCCGCGACGAACCAGAAGCCGGTCATCGCGGCACGGAAGAAGCCGGTCTGCATGGCACCGGTAAATCCCGCAAGCCCGGGGAAGTTGCCCACGAGATAGGTGAGCACGGCGAGCCAGCTCGACGCCAGGAGGTACCAATGCGAGGGGACCATCGATTGCCGGCTCGGCGCCACGTTCCTGGTCACCACGGCGGCGGCGAGAAGGAGCCCAACCCAGACGAAGGCATCGGCATAGAGCGGCATCTCGAGATAGAGACGCCCCTCGCTCTGTCCGAGACCGATCCCGATGATGCCGACCACCACGCCAACGGTGATCGCGGCGGCCGAGAAGTAGGCGAGAAGAACGCCACGGAGTCGATGCATCGAGAGCCTCGGCAGCACGTAGTACGCCCCGGCGAGCAGCCCGAGGGTCAGCCATCCGTAGAGCAGGGCGCTCGTCACCATCGGAACGAGACGCCCGTAGGAAAGGAACGGTATCCCCGAGACCATGTCGGGAAGTACCAACTGCATTGCCGCGATAAGGCCGAGCACGACCGCGACCAACAGGAAGACGAGGGCGGTGATCAGATTGGTGGCAACAGCCCTCGCACCGGGATCGTCCTCCCTCGACCCTGAGTCGGGTTCTTCTGAAGATTCGAGATCCGCGGTCACCTGCCGCTGCCCTCCACATCGTCCATCGCGGCGGGCGGAAGCCTAGCCGTCGAGCCCTCAGCCATGAGTCGACAGTCGACAGCCCGAAGGGCGTACGAAACGATCGCGCCAGAGTTATGGCTGAGGACTGTGGGCTGTGGACTGTGGACTGTGGACCGAGGACTTCTTCGATGATTTCCGAAGCGCTCTCTCACCGCGTAGAATTCAACGGGACCAGGAGGAGGCGCAGCTGAGCGATCGATTGAAGCTGATCATCGGGCTAGGCATGATCGTCATGGGCCTCGTCACCGTCATTGGTGGGTCGGTGCTGGTCCACGCCACCGAAGCCCCCGTCGTCGACGACCTCGGCACCGAGTTGTACGCGCTGATCCCCCGCGGCTGGTTCTGGACCACCGCCTCTCAGTTCATCGCTCTCAACGGCGTCATGCTGGTGCTGGCCGGCGCCACCCTCGCCTTCGTCTGGGATCGACCGCTGACCTGGGCCAGAGCCGTGGTCGGCGCCGGACTGTTCGTCGCCCTCATGATCATCATCTTCGGGGTCATTCCCAACCAGATGCTCACACTGGCCCAGGGCCCGCTCGAGTGGACGTCGCAGAAGATTCTGATCACGATCCCGCCGGCGCTGGTGCTCAACAACGAGATCACGATCACCGCCGAGACCCTCAAGGACATGATCGTGGGCGGATACGCCTTCAACAATTTGATCGTGATCGCCATCGTCATGGTGGTTTGGCAGAACTATCACCGCAAGAAGGACGAGCCGAAGCCGCAACGGATCTCCGAGTACGGTCGCCCGATCCGGGTGGAGCACTGATGGCCAAGGGCGATGTGTGGTTCGAAACACCGCCAATGCGCGACGACTATCAACTCGCTGCGGTCGACGAGACCTACCTGACCGCCGCGGTGAAGCCGAAACAGTTTCTCCACATCGACCAGGCGGAATGCATCTTGTGCGAGGGCTGCGTCGACATCTGCCCCTGGAAATGCATCCACTACCTGTCGGTCGACGTCATCTCCGAAGGAGCTAACGTCGACAACCCTGCCGAGAGCGCAGAAAACCAGGGCGTGTTCATCGTCGACGAAGACGAGTGCACACGATGTGCCCTCTGCATCGATCGGTGTCCGACGGGCGTGATCAGCCTGGGGAAGTTCTCCGGATCACTCGCCGACCAGGCAGTGGAGTTCGCCGACGCGCCATGGGAGCTCGACACGGGGCAGCGGGACTTCAAGAACGGCTACGCCTACGGCGTGCGCTACGACCAATAGGAGAGTCAATCGGTGGCAAACGGCAACGGTGACAGCGGGCGGGGGCTCGGAGGGGTAGTCACCGACCTAACCGACATGTTGCGCGAGAGCCAGGTATGGACGTCGATATTTCGACCGGGCTCGCCGTTTCGCGGCGGCTACTCGGACTCGCCGCGCAACCGCTCGTACGTGGTGATGAACAACGTTCTCTACCACCTGCACCCGGTGAAGGTGAAGCGCCACGGGGTGCGCCTCTCGTACACGCTCTGTCTCGGCGGCCTGTCCTTCTTCCTGTTCATCGTGCTGACGATCACCGGCATCTTTCTGATGTTCTACTACCGGCCGACCTCGCCACAGGCCTATTTCGACATCCAGGCCCTGGCCACCGACGTCGCGTTCGGACAGTTCATCCGCAACATGCACCGGTGGGGCGCCCACCTCATGGTGTTGACGGTCTTCCTGCACATGGCCCGGGTCTTCTATCACGGCGCCTACAAGCCGCCAAGGGAGTTCAATTGGGTGGTCGGTGTGATTCTCTTGTTGCTCACGCTGCTGCTCTCCTTCAGCGGCTATCTGCTCCCGTGGGACCAGCTTGCACTGTGGGCGTTCACCGTGGGAATGACGATGGGGACCTACGCGCCCGTGTTCGGTGATCACGTGAGCTTTGCCCTGATTGGTGGCGTACAGATTTCGGCGGACACCCTGTTGCGGTGGTACGTCCTCCATGTCCTATTCCTCCCGTTCATCATCGTGCTGTTCATGGCGGTTCATTTCTGGCGGGTGCGCAAAGACGGCGGCGTATCCGGCCCGCTCTAAGGAGAAGCTTTGGCCGAAGTCCCAGAACACATCAGGCGCCGATCGGCGGAGGCTCGAGCCAAGGCAGAGGGCCGCCCGGTCGAAGAGGTGTTGGCCGAGGCAGGCTTCGGGGACGAGCCGGCAACGGCAGCCGCGGCGCCGGAACCGGCAGTTCCGACCGAAGCGGTCCCATCGGCGCCGCCTGCCGCTGACACTGCCGCCGCGGCGCCATCGGGCAACGGAGGCGTTGACATTGCGGTGTTGTCCGCGGATACCGGAGTCCCGGAGCACATCCTGCTCCGAGCCACCCGCGCCAGGGCAAAGGCGGACGGGCTTCCCGATCCGACCACCGCCCCGGCCGCCGGGGGCGCACCGACCGGAGGGGGAACGGCTGTGGCCACCGCGCCGGCGCCGGCCACCACGAACCTCACCTCCCCGGCCCAGGCGGTGCCCGAAGGGGTGAGGACACAGCGCCTGCTCACCGTCGTGAAGGCCGGGGCGATCCAGCAGGTCAAGCGGGAGCCGACCGACAAGGTCAGCGTGTGGCCGCACCTCCTGGCCATCGAGTTCGTGGCGCTGCTGATCATCAGCTTCGTGTTGATCGCGATATCGATCTTCATCGAGGCACCGCTGCTCGAGTTTGCCAACTTCAACGAGCAGCCAAACCCGTCGAAGGCCCCGTGGTATTTCCTCGGCCTCCAAGAGCTCCTCGCCTATTTCGATCCGATGGTCGCCGGCGTGCTCCTTCCTGGCCTCGGCCTGGTGGCGCTGATGTTCATCCCGTTTGTGGACAAGACCCCGTCGATCCGCCCGTCGGATCGGAAGCTGGCAATCACGATCTTCACGTTCTTCATCGTCGCCGCCGCCATCCTCACCATCTTCGGCTCGTTTTTCAGAGGGCCGGGGTTCAACTTCGTCTTCCCGTGGCGCGACGGCATCTTCTTCGATGACCTGTTAGAGGTGCTCGACTAGCCATGGACCCGACCAGTATCTTCATCACCGGGATCTTGATCGCAGGCGTCCTCGCCGTCGCGGGGATCTTCGCCGTCGCCTTCCGGCGAGGGCCAACCGACGGGCCGGTCACCGCCGACGAGCTCGATGCGAGAGCAAAGGCCGCGGACGAGGCGGCCCGCGCCAAGAAAGCCAAGTCGACCAAGCAGGTCGGTGGCGAGGCCACCGCGATTGCGACCATCACCGAGGCGCCGCCGGAGGCCCCAGAGCCGGATCTACCACCGGAGCCGACCGAAGATCCGCTGATCGATCGGGTAGCGGTGACTCAAGCCGAGTACGGGGTGACGCGTAGACAGTTCTTCAACCGGGCGTTGATCGCCGTTTTCGGTCTCTTTCTGCTCCAGTTCGCCATCGCCAGCATTGCCTTCATCTGGCCAAAACTGGGAGGCGGATTCGGGACGCCGGTCAACGCCGGCAGCCTCGCCGACCTCAAGGAGGAAATCAGCGTCGCCGGATCGGTCGACCCAAAGTTCATTCCTTCCGCTCAGTCCTGGGTCACCCTGTTCCCCCTAGCCGACCTGGAAGGATCGTCCTTCGAGAGCACGCCGTTCGTCGTCGCCGGCGGCGAGGGCGACGGTGTAGGGGTCATGGCGCTGTGGCAGAAATGTGTCCACCTCGGGTGCCGGGTGCCCACCTGCATCCCATCACAGGGATTCGAGTGCCCATGCCACGGCTCGAAATACAACATTCACGGCGAGTACGAGGCGGGCCCGGCGCCCAGGAACCTCGACCGTTTCGGTGTCGAGGTGAACGACGCCGGTGATCTGATCATCCTTACCGGCACCATCGTCGAGACCCCACGCTCCAAGAACAAAACGGCCAAATATCCCCAAGGCCCCTTCTGTGTTTGAGGTGCTCGCCGCAATCCTTCAGGAGCAGGAAGTCGCGGGCAGTGGCTTCGGCATCGGCTCGCTTGTGCTCATCCTTGCGATCACGCTGCTGTTGTTGTGGATGGGCTACCTGTTCGTCAACAGTCGGCGATCACGATCGGCAGCGTCCGAGCGTTCTCCCCTCAACCAGACCCCGTATCTGTCCGACGACGAGCTCGAGAACGTCCGGACCACCAGGGTGTTGCGCGCCGCGGTGATCGCCGCTGCGGCGATGGCAATCATCCTTCCCTGGTATGCCTTCAACGAGTCGGATCGAGCGGCGGAGGCGGCCGTCGAGCTCGAGGAACTCGACATCGAGGAGGGCAAGCGTTGGTACGAGGTCTTCGAGTGTGTGTCGTGTCACAGCACCGATCTCAGCGGCGGCGTCACCGAGTTCATCGAACCCCGCAGCGGTGTACCCACCGCCTGGCTGGTGCCGTCCCTGAACGATGCGTTATACCGGTTTGACGAAGACGAGCTGCGGTTCATCATCGAGTTCGGCCGCGCCGGTACACCGATGCCCGCCAACGGCCTCGAGGGCGGAGGGTCGATGAGCCTGCAGGAGGTCGACCAGGTCATCGCCTACATCGCTTCCGAGCAGATCCCACAGGCCGAGGTCGTCGCCAAGGCCGACCGCAACGTCGACCTTGCCCTGCTCCGCACCGAGAACGGAGCCGAAGCAACCCAGATCAGGATCAACCGCCAGCAGGCGAGAATCGATGACGTAACCGACGCCGAGGTGGTCCTTGCCACGGCCGGCGACCTCGAGGACGAGATGCTCGATCTCCTCGGCGGCGACGGCACCTGCACCCCGGAATCGGCTGAGCTCGCCCTCACCACCTGCGACGACCCCGGCCAGGACACCGATCGCGACGGCCTGACCGATGCCGCCGAGCCGCGACTCACCGAGATCGGAGCGATCGCCCGCGAGTTCCTGACCGAGCTGACCTTCAGGGCGGATGGAACCGCCTTGCTGCTCCAGCGGCCCGGCTACGACGTGCGCTTCGACCCAGAGAACCCGTTCACCAACACCGACGACGCCGATCACCCCATACCCGACCTCGATGCCGCAGACCAGATGCTCACCGACCTCAAAGGCGACCTGCTCCTGGTGGGAATCAAGGCGGCGAAAGCCGACGACTTTCTCGAACCGCTCCTTTCGGGATTGGTCTTCCTCGAGGAGTCGGCCGAACTCATGCGGTGGTCGGTCGACTTCGCCGAAGTGGCGACCGCGATGAGTGCGGTTGCCGGTACGACGGTTTCGCTCGATGACGCCGAGCGCGCTGTCGGGCTGTTCAACGGCACTTGCGCCCGCTGTCACACCGGCGGGTTCAGCGCAGGCTCGACCTTCGAAGTTGGCCCCGGACGCGGCGCTTGGGGGCCTGCCATCAACGACGGACGCACGGTCGTGCAATTCTCCGACATCGAGGACCACATCGAGTTCATCATCACCGGCACCGACAACGCTGCGCCGTACGGTGTCAACGGCATCGGGACCGGCAGGATGCCGGGCTTCGGGGCCTCGCTGACCCAGGATGACATCAAGCTGATCGCCCAGTACGAGAGGACCCTGTGATGGTTCGGGACCAGCGGGGCCTGACCAGGCTCGAGTGGCTCGGTTTGCTTGGCCTGATTGCAGTGCTGCTTGCCATGGTCCCGTTCGTGCGCGAAGGCGTCCAGGACCTGGCCGGCCAGGTTTACAACCGCACCGACGACGCCGGGGAGCTGACCGACTTTTCGGTGATGATGCGCGGCCTCACGATCGCGATCGGAGCCGTCCTGGTCTTTGTCGGTGCCGCCTGGCTGATCCTTGCCACCAACGTTGGGGGCCGGCTGTCGTTCCTGCTGACCGGCGCAGCAGCGTTTGGCTGGCTGACCATCGGCGGAACCCTGTTCGTGGTCTACGCACCGCGGGGAATCCGACCGGCCGACATCGAAGGGCTGAACGCCGTGCAGATGCGGGTGCCGGCGATCGCGCTCGCGCTCGGCTCGTTCATCCTCTTCCTGATGTTCGTGCTTGCCCTCAACCTCTACGAGTCCGAGGCAGAGGAGTAGAGGCTCGGCCGCCTCCCCCGCAAGCGGCAGCGCCGCGGGGGAGGCGCGAGGCGGCGGAGCCGCCGAGCGGAGGGGGCTCTTGGTTTGACGCCCCCTCTGCGGAGCCGCTGCTGCGACTCCGCGTCTCCCCAGGATTGCGGGGGAGGCGAACGAGAGTGAGTCGAGAGTCGAGAGTTATCAGTAGATCAGTAGCTGCCTTCGCTACTTCGCTACCGCGACTCACTCCTGCAGATGATGGGCCAGGATCTGGAGCTCCGACGACAGGTCGACCCTGCGCACCTCGGTCCCGTCGACCTTGAGCACGGTGGGGGCGAAGTTGAGAATCGAGCGAATCCCGGCCGCCGATAAGCGGTCGGCAACCTCCTGGGCGACCTCCGGCGGCGTCGCAATGATGCCGATCGAGGCGTCGCGGTTTTGAACGATCTCCTCGAGACGCGACAGTGACGCGACCGGCAGGCCGGCGACCGTGGTGCCGACCTTTGCCGGGTCGACATCAAAGAGAGCGACCGCCGTGAACCCCCACTCGCCGAAGCCCTCAAAGGCGGCAAGAGCTCTCCCCAGGTTGCCGGCGCCAACAATCACCACGCGGTACTCGCGGTCGAGACCGAGCAGGCTGGTGATTTGATGGCGGAGCCCATCGATGTCGTACCCGACGCCGCGGACGCCCCGGAGCCCGACCAGCGAAAGATCCTTTCGCACTTGCGCAGATTTGACACCGGAGATCTCGGCCAACTCCTGGGATGAACAGGTGGTCCGGTGTGACGGAAGCGAAAGGAGCCCCCGCAGGTACACAGGGAGCCTGGCCACAGTTGCCGCAGGGATGCTGGCCTTCATTCGCCCGTGGATAGTAAACGCCGTGCCAGATCCCAAAGGTCGTTGGCCTTCAGCCATCGGTCACCGGTAGCCCGCTGGGTTCCATTCGACTGCCGGTCGACTCCTCTGTGCCACGCTGCACGGCCCCAGGACGAACCTGCCAACCTGGATCCATGAGACACGAACGAGTCACCTTCGCCAACGAACGCGGCGATCTTCTGAGCGGCCGCATCGACTATCCCGTCACGGGTGAGCCCATCGGCTATGCCCTCTATGCCCATTGCTTCACGTGCTCCAAGAACCTGCGGGCAATCGGCCGCATCACCGAGACCCTTGCGCAGCACGGAATCGCCACCCTCCGCTTCGACTTCGCCGGCCTTGGCGAAAGCGAGGGCGACTTCATCGATACGAACTTCACCACCAATGTTGCCGACTTCATGGCCGCCACCCACTTCTTGCGCGACCACTACGACGCTCCAGAAATTGTGATCGGCCACTCTCTTGGGGGCGCCGTGGCCCTGGCGGCAACGCCGTCACTCCCAAGAGTCAAGGCCGTGGCCACGATCGGAGCACCGTCGAGCCCCTCCCACATCAGGACCCACATCGCCGACGATATCGAAAAGATCCGGGCGGAAGGGGAGGCCGAAGTGATGCTTGCTGGACGACCGGTCACCCTCAGCGAGCAACTGCTCGAAGACATAGCGAAGGTTGACCTCGCGGCGTCGATCGGTGCAATTGATCGGCCGCTCCTCGTGCTGCATTCTCCAATCGACAACACGGTGAGCGTCGACAATGCCGCAGAAATCTTCGAGGCAGCCCGTCATCCAAAGAGCTTCGTATCGCTCGACACCGCCGATCACCTCATCACCAAAGACGACGACGCTCGCTACGCCGCAGAGGTCATCGCTTCCTGGTCGACCCGGTATACCAGCGGAGACCTCACCTCCCACGCCCAACCCGACTTCGTCGCCGACGCCCCGGAGAGCGTCACCGTGGTGCGCACCGAGGATGGGTTCCGCACCGAGGTCATCGCAAACGGCTTCCCACTGATCGCCGATGAGCCGACGTCGGTTGGAGGGAGCAACGCCGGCCCCACCCCCTACGACTATCTCCTGACGGCCCTTGGCAGCTGCACCTCGATAACGCTGCGGATGTACGCCGACCGGCAACGGTGGCCGCTGGAGTCGGTAACGGTGCGTTTGACCCACCGCAAGGTCCACGCCAGGGACTGCGAATACTGCGAGACCGAGGAGGGAGTCGTCGACGAGATCCAACGCGAGATCGAACTTGCCGGTCCATTGGATGCGGCGCAACGGCAGCGACTCTTCGAGATCGCCGACCGCTGCCCCGTCCACAAGACGATCAGCGGAAACGTGGTCGTGCACACGCAGCCCGCCCTCCACTGAGCGACAGATCTGCGCGGTCCTCGGCGGCAAAGCCCAACCCACGACGCGTCTGGCGGGGTGCGTTGTGTCGACGTCTCTCCGCGCACGCCAGGTGAGGGAACCTGTGCGGCGACCCTTGACGAATCGGTAGTCAGCGGCGCCACCTGCTGAGGAGCGAAGGCCCGATGCTGAGCGCCCGGCGCAGCTGCCGGACCTGGCCAGGTTCGAACTCGCCCTCCATCAACACCATGCCGGTTTTCGGGTCGAGCAACACGGGAACCCGCTGGTCGTAGCGTGCCAGCAGCGCCGGATCGTCGTCGATGTCGATGATCTCGAGCGGAATGCCGTCGAGCAGTCGCAGCGCGTCCTCACACAGGTGACACCCCTGCCTGGTCATGAAGAGCAGCTGGTCGGTCACGGCGCCATTATCGTCGCCGCGATGCGTCCGTTCACTGCGTTCGTCGTCATCGGGCTGGTCGTTCTCATCCTTGGCGCCTTTGTCATAAAGCTTGCGACCACTGGATTGACTCCCTGAATCCGGATAGCCGGGCTCACTCCTGAGCAAGATCATCGTCATCCGAGACGACCGTGAGAGCATCGCCGTTGCCCGGGCGCTTGAACGACAGCGCGACACCCGCAGCCAACGAGAAGCGCTCATCGGCACGACCATCGCGAACCGCGATGGCGATCTGGCCGTACGAGTCGACATGGACCATGGCCTCACCACTTGGCACATGGGCGTACGCCTCGACCCAGGGCATTCGATGCTCCACCCCCGCGATCAACGCGGTCACGTCGGCTCTCGGCTCGAAGCCAACCGATGACAGATCATCGGGAGTGACGTTGGTCTGGGCGTTGCCGAAGTGGTCGACCCACAACACCTCTCCGTTCACCCCACCAAATCGATCCTCCTCGACCAGGGGCAACATCATCGGCACGACGGTTCTTGGATCCACCTCGGACCCGAGGTCACCGATCTCCGCCTCGCCGGAAGCAAGCACCGCAGCCGCCGGCGCAAAGATGTCGCGCCCGTGGAAGGTCTCTCCTTCAGCAGGGAGTCGATACTCCGGGTTCTCGATGGAGACGATGAGATCGGCGCTCCCGGTCATCGCCACCGCCGCCGCAAGCACCCCGTTGTCCGGGCCAACGAAGAATCCCCACGGTGTCCTGGCCGCGATCGCTGCCCGCTCGGTCCCGACCCCGGGGTCGACCACCGCGAGCGCCACGCCGTTCGGAAGGTATTGGATCGCCCGCAGCAGGGCGAGGGACGCCGCCTGCACATCGCCCCTCGGAAAGTCGTGTCCGATATCGATCACCGTGGCGTCGGGCGCGATCTTGGCGATGACGCCGTGCACAACGCCGACGAACTCATCTTCGTGACCGAAGTCTGAGAGAAAAGAGATAGGAAGAGAAGAAGTCATGAGTCGAGAGTCAAGGGTAGGAAGCTGCGAGTTGCCAATCTGGCTCTGGACTCGCGACTCGCGACTCGCGACTCATTCCGGCCACCAGCCGGCCCTGGTCAACGCTCCGGGCAACTCCTTGCCGAGCTGCTCACCAAGCCAGCGAGCGGTGGCGATCGTCGCCTCGTGGTCGATCCCCGCGGAGACGCCGTGCCGCTCGAACAGATACAGCAGATCCTCGGTGGCGACGTTGCCGGTGGCGTTCGGCGCATACGGACAACCCCCAGTCCCTCCCACCGAGGCGTCGAGGACCTTGACTCCCGCCTGGTACGCGGTGATCGCATTGGCCGCTGCGGTGTTCCTGGTGTCGTGGAAATGGCAGCGCAGTGCGGCATCGCCGATGACCGGCCGCACCTCGTCGACGACGGCCAACACCTGGCCGGGCACCGCGACCCCGATCGTGTCTCCGAGGGCGATCTCGTCGGCCCCCGCAGCGGCTGCTCTTCTGGCCAGGGCAACGACGGCCTCGACCGGCACCTCCCCGTCGTAGGGGCAGCCGAAGGCCACGGAAATCGTCAAGCTGGTGGCCAGGCCGGCTTCTGCAGTACCCGGGAGCATCGCCTCGATCTCGCGCATCGTCTCCTCTGGCGACGCAGCGGCGTTTGCCTGATTGAAGCCTTCGGTGGCGCCGACGACGAAGTTCACCTCGTCGACGGTGGTCGCCAGTGCCCGTTCGAGGCCGCGACGGTTCAGCACGAGAGCGATATAGGAGACACCGTCGGGACTCTGCCCAAGGCCTTCAGTCACCCCCTCGGCATCGGCCATCTGTGGCACACGGTCGGGATGGACGAACGACGCCACCTCGATGCGACTGGTGCCTGCTGAGACGAGGCGCTTGATCAGCTCGATCTTCGTTGCCGTGTCGAGGATGGCGTCCTCGTTCTGCAGCCCGTCCCTGGGCCCAACCTCGACAATCGTCAGCTTGGGTGAGTCTCCAGCTGCCATGTGGTCGCTTCTCGATCCGTATCAGGTATTAGGTATCAAGTACAACGTCGTTCTACCTGATACCTAATACGCAGTACCGGCGACGGCGCAGCCGTCTCTCACAGATTGCCTCGCTTGGCCTGCTCCCGCTCGATGGCCTCGAACAACGCCCTGAAGTTCCCCAGCCCGAAGCCGGTCGCGCCGCGCCGCTCGATCAGCTCGAAGAACACCGTTGGGCGGTCCTGCAACATGCGGGTGAACATCTGGAGCAGGTGGCCACCTTCGTCCGAGTCGACGAGGATTCGATTCGCCTTGATCCGGTCCCAATCGGCATCCAGATCGGGTACCCGCTCCATCGCCTCCTCGTAATACTCATCCGGGACGTCGATGGTCTTGAGCCCCCTGGCGTGCACGTCCTCCATCGTGGTCTGCAGATCATTGGTGGCCATGGCGATGTGCTGGACACCCGCCGACCCGTAGAACATCAGGTACTCCTCGATCTGGGAGCGCTTCTTGCCTTCGGCCGGCTCGTTGATCGGAAGCTTGATGATGCCCTCACCGTCCCACATCACCTTGGACATCAGCGCGGTGTACTCGGTCGAGATGGCCTCATCGTCGAAATGGCGAAGCATGGTGAAGCCGAAGATTCGCTCATACCACTCGACCCACTCGTTCATATCCTCGACGTTGGCCACCACGTGGTCGATCGTGTGCAACCCGGTGGGCACGGCGATCGGATCGCCACGCGGTTCGAAATCGGGGAAGAATCCCTCTCGCTCTACGAGGGAGTGAATCGTGTCGCCGTAGACGTTGATGCCGCCCGCGACCTGACGGCCGCCGTCGCTTTCGGTGGTAAACGGCTTGTAGGCAATCTCGGCCCCGCGCTCGACGGCCATCGTGAAGGCTGCCTCGGCATCGGGAACGAGCAGCGCCACGTCCTTGACGCCCGGGCCGTGGATCCGCAGGTGGTCGTTGATTTCATGATCCGGGTGCTGGGCAGCGGTCACGATGAAGCGAATGTTCCCCGACTCGAGCAGGTACGAGCTGGTCTCAGAAACACCGGTCTCGGGTCCCCGATAGCCGACCACCGAGAAGCCGAGCATGTTCCTCAGGAACATCGCTGTCTGATAGGCATTGCCCACCCACCATTCAAGGTGGGAGAACCCCATGAGGGGGAACGGGTCCCCGGCGGCGAATTCCTTCGCCCTGGCCTTGAGATCGGCGTCCATATCGTCCTCCAAGTGTTGTCTGCCACCCAATTATGCCAGCCCGATCATGCTTCTCGACAACGGGTGACTGCGTACCATGGCGCCATGCCGTATTACCGACAGGTGGGAGAGATCCCCAACAAGCGCCATACCCAGTTCGAGAAGCCCGAAGGAGGCCTCTACGCCGAGGAGTTGATGGGCGAAGAGGGGTTCAGCTTTGACTCGGCGCTGCTCTATCACCAATACCTGCCGACCGCGCTGCAGGCCATCGAGCCGGTCGACATCGAGGACCAGGAGCTCACTCCGAACCACCCGCTGAAGCCGCGCCACTTCCGCACCCACCATCTCAAAGCGGGGGGCGATCCGGTGACCTCGCGGCACACGGTGCTGGCCAACGAAGACACGAAGATCTCGTACTTCATCGGGAGCGAGGACAGCCCGCTGGTGAAGAACGCCACCGGCGACGAGATGGTGTACGTCGAGGTCGGGTCGGGCACGTTGGAAACGGCCTTTGGCGCGGTCCCGTTCACTTCGGGCGACTACGTGATTGTCCCCGCATCGACCATCCATCGATGGGTGATCGACTCCTCAGACGATCCGATGCGCGCCCTCATCATGGAGTCGAGCGGCCACATCGGACCGCCCCGTCGCTATCTGTCACGCAACGGGCAGTTCCTCGAGCACGCGCCATATTGCGAACGCGACTTGCACGGTCCCTCCGAGCCACTGTTGATCGAGGGCGAGGACGTCGAGGTCCTGGTCAAGACCAGGGCGGGTACGACGCAGTTCGTCTATAAGAACCACCCGTTCGACGTCGTCGGCTGGGACGGCTGTCTGTATCCGTATACGTTCTCCATCCACGACTTCGAGCCGATTACCGGCCGGGTCCACCAGCCACCGCCGGTGCATCAGACCTTCGAAGCTCCGAACACGGTGGTGTGCTCGTTCGTGCCGAGGCTCTTTGACTACCACCCCAAGGCGATTCCCGCCCCCTACAACCACGCCAACGTCGACAGCGACGAGGTGATCTTCTATGTCGATGGAAACTTCATGTCGCGTAAGGGATCGGGCATCGAAGCCGGCTCGATTTCGCTCCATCCCGGCGGCCACACCCACGGCCCCCAGCCCGGGAGCGTCGAAGCCAGCATCGGGAAGGAGGGCACCGAAGAGCTCGCCGTGATGATCGACACCTTCCGTCCCCTCAATCTGGGCCCTGGAGGCCGCGACGCCGAAGAGGACGACTACGCCTGGACCTGGCTTGGCGGCCGATGAGCAGCCCTTCTTGCGTAGCAGACGGCCATATATCGCTCCTGGCTACGCAAGAACGGTCGGGTCGGTGACCGTTCTCCTCCCCGATGCCCGCACGGCGCTTTTCGGCGCCTTGATCGACTACGCCGGCCTGTACCCACCTGCTTCCCTAGATATGGATGGCGCCGTGGCCGGCTATCGATCGGCGCGAAGCTCGAACGAAGGGTGGATGGCCGGGCGTTTTCTGTGTCCGGCGTCGCGGTTGGTGGATCTGGCAGCGATCCTCGTTGCAACGATGGAGACCGGCGAGGTGCCATGGCCGATCGCGGTCACGTTCGACCTCGATCCAACGGCGAGCGCCACCGCGGCCGCCGCCTTTCACGCCGAGATGGATCCCGCGGCCACGGTGCATCTCGCCGAGGCGCGCATCCCCGAAGGATCGGATGCGGAAGCGATCGCGGCCTTGGTGACCACCGCGCTGTCGATCAACGACACGGTCGTTCCCTTCCTCGAGGTGCCTCGCAACGGCGTCGTCCCCGCCACCGTCCGAGCGGTCGGCGACGCAGTGAAGTCGTCCCTGCGCCCCGGTGGCGCCAAGCTGCGCTGTGGAGGTTTGGGTCCAGACGACTTCCCATCCACGCACGAGGTTGCCGAGTTCATCGTCGAGTGCACTGAGGGCAACCTGCCGTTCAAGACCACCGCCGGTCTCCATCACCCGATCCGACACCGCGACGATGAGCTCGGCTTGATGCGCCACGGTTTCCTCAACCTGCTCACCGCGGCGGTTGCGGCCAAAGCCGGCGCCGGGCTGCTCACCATCGAGGCGATCATCGCCGAAACCGATCCCGATGCCTTCGAGACGTCGTTCGGAGGGATCTCGTGGCGTGGCGAGCGTGCCGACGCTACGGCCATCAACGCCACCAGGAATGAGGGCTTCATCGCCTACGGCAGTTGCGAGTTCTTCGAGCCGGTTGAAGATCTCGCCAAGCTCGGCTTCCTGCCATGACGGCTTTCGGAGTATTCAGCACCCAGGGGACGGCGCCTCGGGTCGGGATGGCCTCCGCTGATGAAATCCTTGACCTCACCAGCGTGGCCATCGACGTTCCGGAGGGCACCTTCTCCGCACCGTCGCTCAACCCGTTCATCGCCATGGGGCGCCCGGTGTGGATGGCCGTGCAGGAACAGATCGCCGAGCTCGCTACCGAAGGCCGCGGCGTCCTGGTACCGCAGGCAGACGCGACCATGCATCTGCCCATCGAGGTGGGCGACTACGTCGACTTCTACTCTTCGATCCACCATGCCACGAACGTGGGCGGCCTGTTCCGCCCCGATGGCGAGCCGCTCCTCCCCAACTGGCGTCACCTTCCGGTCGCCTACCACGGGCGCTCCGGCACGGTCGTCGTGTCTGGAACGCCAATCCAACGGCCAAGCGGCCAGCGACGTGGCCGGGGCGGCCCACAGTTTGGGCCGTCGACCGCCCTCGACTTCGAGCTCGAGGTCGGCTTCATCACCGGAAACGCCAACCGCCTCGGCGAAGCCGTCCCGGTCGAGGCGGCCGAGGACCACATCTTCGGAATGTGCCTGGTCAACGACTGGTCGGCGCGCGATCTCCAGGCCTGGGAGTACCAACCCCTCGGGCCCTTCCTCGGGAAGTCGTTCGCCACCACCATCTCACCGTGGATCGTGCCTCTGGGCGCTTTGGCCAACCACCGGGTGGATCCGCCCGACCAAGAGCCGGAGGTCCTGCCTTATCTGCGTACCACCGGCCCAACGGCGGTCGATCTGCAACTCGAGGTCGAGATCATCCCGAGTGGCGCCTCGTCCGGGACCGTGGTGACAGCGACCAGCTTCGCCGACATGTACTGGACCATGGCCCAGCAACTCGCCCACGCCACGGTCAACGGCGCCACGGCACGGGCAGGGGACTTGTTCGCCTCGGGCACCGTGTCGGGGCCAGAACCGGGAACGCTCGGTTGCCTGCTCGAGATCACCAAGGGCGGCACCGAGCCAATCACCCTCAACGACGGGTCCGTGCGCACCTATCTCGAGGACGGAGACACGGTGGTGATTCGCAGCGCTGCAGGGGACATCTCCTTCGGCGAGTGCGCGGGGCAAGTAGTCGCGAGTCGGAAAGTCGAGCGTCGAGAGTCCTGAGTCGAGAGCCAGAAAGTCGAGAGTCTTGACTCAGGACTCAAGACTGATTCACTACCCTCACCGGATATGGCCATCCTTCGCCTCTTTGCCGGCTTGCGCGAATCCGCGGGGACCTCTGAAGTCACCGTCGACGCCGACACCGTCGGCCAGATTCTCGATACCGCGGTCGCCGACTACGGCGAGGAATTCGCGGAGGACCTGACCGCGGCACGAGTATGGGTGAACGGCGAGCCTGCGGACCGCGACACGAAGGTCTCCGACCAGGACGAGGTCGCACTCATCCCCCCGGTTTCCGGCGGCACATCGGTGGCCCGGATCGCGGCCGATCCTGCGGAGAACGTCCTCTCGTTCATCTTGCTCCTTGCGCTGTTCATCGCGTCGTGGATTCCCGTCGAGTGGTTCGTCGTCGTCGCCGTGGGCGCTGTGCTGGCCTGGTTGTGGGACCTGACCACTACCGACGCGGGAGCCCTGAATCGTCTGAACATCTACCCGCTGGTTCTCGGTCCCCCGATCGCCGGCATGGCCACCTACGCCTGGGGAATCACGGGCTGGGCAGCGGCAGTCGGAGCCTCCATCCTCATCGCGATCAGCTGGCCGATCTTCGACAAGGCCCAGCGCGATGTGATCAACATCGCCTCGACTGCCACGGTCGCTGTGGTTGCCGCTACGGGAACCGGGGCGTTCGTACTGCTGCGAATGATCTCAACGATGACGGTGCTCGCATTCACCTTCATCGTCGCCGCCGGAATCCTGGGCGCGGTCGCCAGCTCGGTATACGGCGGCCAGACGCTCGACCCCAATGTCGGGACATTCGCGGCATCGGTCATCGCCGGAGTGTTGGTCGGGCTCTTCGCCTCCGAGGTGGGCCTGACCGCCGGCCTGCTCGGGTCGGTTCTGGCGGGGGCCGGGCTCATCGCCGGGCGTACCTTCGGATCCCTGATGCGGGTGGGGACGATCATCCATACCACCCGCGCCCCCGGGCTGCTCAGCCCGCTGGATGGGCTGCTTTTCGCGGCGCCATTGTTTTGGATGGCCTTGATCATCCCCGCCTGAAGTGCGATGAGCGCCAGCGAAGAGCCAAAAGCATGCGATGAGCGCCAGCGAAGAGCCAGAGAGCATGGTCACCCTTGCAGCGCGAGCCGTGAGGTGCATCGCCCGGGCCATGTCGATGAGCGCCAGCGAAGAGCCAAAAAGCATGGTCACCGCTCCAGCGCGAGCCGTGAGGTGTAACCCGCGTCCTCACCACCAGCACATACGCATTCTCGGCGTCCGGGGGTAGCCTATTGGTTCGCATGCTGATCTCGCGCACGTCGCGCGCCGTGGTGGTCTTTCTGGTGTTCGTCCTGCTGGCGATCGTCCCGTCGGGCGCGTCCGCACAAACCGAGGGCGATGTAGAACGCGCCGAACAACGCCTCGAAGCGGCGCGAAGAGAGGCCAAGAATACGCGCGAGCACTGGCTCGCTGCCCAGGAGGCACTGGAAGCGGCGCTCTTCGAGCTCGACCAAGTCACGACCGAACTCGAGCGGCTCGAATACACGATCGGGCTGCTCGAGCATCGAATCGAAGCCTACGACGGCGAGGTCTCCGAGCTCAGGGAGATCGCTCGGGAGCTCGTCGTCGAGGCATATACCTCCGGCGGGCGCAGCCTGGTGACCGCCGCATTCGAAGCAGGCTCGATTCAGGATTTGCTGACCTCCCAGGTCCTGATCGACAACGCGGCAAGCCGCGACCTCGCCGACCTCGACCGGCTTCGGGCGCTATCGCGAGAGATGGATCGGCTGACCATCGATCTCGAGGGGCAGCGGGTCCAGGTTGCCGCAGTCAAGGTCGAAGTCGACGCGCTGGTCGAACACACTTCGGAACTCGCCGCCGAAGCGAGCGCTGCCTACGCCAACGCGACGGCCGCCGAGCGCAGCGCCATCGACACCCTGGCCACGGAACGCGCAGAGCTCAAGGCAGCCCAGGTTCGGGCCGCGGCGGCGAGAGCGGCCGCGAGCGGCGGCGGTAGCGGTGGCGGCGGGGGTGCTGGAGGGCTTGCCCCGGGGGCGACGCCCAGCTTTGTGTGCCCGGTTGAGGGTGGTGCCGGGTTCGCCAACACCTGGGGAGCGCCTCGCTCCGGGGGAAGACGTCACAAGGGCGTGGACATGTTCAACGCCCGCAACACTCCGCTGCTCGCGGTCGTGGACGGCACGGTGCGTTTTTCGTCGAACAGCCTCGGCGGGCTGTCGACTCACGTGTACTCCGACACCGGGATCACGTACTACTACGCCCACCTGGAAAGCCATCCGAGCGGGTTGTCATCGGGGCAGCGCGTCTCCGCAGGCACCATCGTCGGTTATCTGGGCAACAGCGGAAACGCCCGATACACATCACCGCATCTGCACTTCGAGATCAGACCGGGCGGCGTTGCCGTGAACCCCTATCCGACCGTCCGCCACTACTGTTGACGCGATGGGAGTCGACCAGTGAATCCGCGCCGCCGCCGTATCGACGAAGCCACCGACGAGGCGTTCATCGCCGATGTCGAAGCGCGGTCAACCGACGAATTGCGTGAGAAACGGGAACTCCTCGATGACCTCGACACCGAGCTTTCCTACTACCGACGGATGCTGCACGGCCGGATGGATCTGCTCGAGTTCGAGCTTCGTCGCAGATCCGGCGAAGAGACCAGGACGCTGCTCGAGGCGCTGCCGCAGATCCTTGCCGCCGGAGTCGGTGGGATGCACCGCAGCCCCATCCCGAAGGAGCTCCCGCTCGAACTGCCATCGTCCGGTTCCGACGAGCGGCATCCCGTGGACACCATCCTGCAGGACGACTTTCTGGCCCATCTGCCAACGATCGACAACGACGAGCTGATCGCGATCCAAACGACCCTGACCGACGCAGAGCGGATCGTTTCCCGAGAGCGGCGCGAGGTCTATGACGTGTACGACATCATCAGCGCTGAGCTCACCCGCCGGTACAAGGAAGGCCTCGCCGACGCCGGAGATCTGCTCTCGGAGCAGTAGCGGCGGTGCTTCTGGTGTCGTGGAAGTTGCAGCACAGCCACCCGTCATCAACGAACGCGTCATGAGCGGGACAGAGATCCTGAGCGAGTGGTCCGACGAGCCATTCATCCACACACCGATTGCGGATCGCCTCGGACCGTTTCCGCATCGATCGTTCCTCGAGACCTGGTGGCAGCACATGGCCGGAGAAGATCGTCTTGCCCTCATCGTCGCCAGCGACGGCACGTTGCCGCTTCGTGAGCGCAACGGCCTCGTACTGTTCTGCGGCGACCCCGACCTCACCGATTACCACAGCCCGCTCGGTGACGCTTCGACCTGCATCCGTGCCGCGGCCGAAGCCTTCGCCGGGGATGAGTACTCGCTCGATAGCTTGCCCGCGGAGGCGGCCACGAACCTCCACGGAGCGCTCGACGAGCACGGCCATCCCCACGCGGTAACCAGAGACGGGGTCACGATCGTGATCGACCTCCCGGAAAGTGAAGATGAGTGGCTGGGCGGGCTCCGCAAGAAGGACCGCCACGAGATCAGGCGCAAACGGCGCAATTTTGCGGCAACGCTTGGCGAGCCCACGCTCGAGCGCCGATCCGACGGCGAAGCAATCGCGGCCTTTGTCGCCCTGCACCGATCCTCCCCTGGGGTGAAGGGAGGCTTTATGCGGCCAGAACGAGAGGCGTTCTTCGCCGATCTCGTCGCTGGCGCCGGTGCCTCAGTGGAGGTCCTCAGCGTCGCCGGCGACGCGGTAGCGGCCGCATTCGGTTTCGCCGGCGACGATGGCTACTACCTGTACAACTCTGCGTACGCCTCGGAAGCCGCCGAATCTTCTCCCGGCATTGTTCTGCTGGCGACGCTGATCGATACGCTGATCGCCGATGGAGTGCCGAGACTCGACCTCCTCAAGGGCGACGAGCCGTACAAGTCGCGCTTCGGAGGGAATCCCCGCCCGCTCTACCGGATCGAAGGGGCGTTCTCATGATCGATCAGGTGGCGTATCTCGCGATGCACACCTCGCCATTGAGCCAGCCCGGAATCGGGGATGCCGGCGGGATGAATGTCTACGTCGACGAACTTGCCCGGTCCATGGCGGGGCGCGGGGTGGGCACTGTGGTGTTCACCAGACGGACCAGCCCGGATGCGCCAGCCGTCGTTGAGCCGACTACCGGATATCGAGTCGTACAGATCGACGCGGGACCACCTCGCCCGATCGACATCGGTGACTTGACCCCGTTCGTTTCCGAGTTCGCCACCCAGGTCGTGCGCTGGTCGTCGCGCCACGGCGAATCATTCGACGTCGTGCACTCTCATTATTGGCTGTCGGGTTGGGCCGGTGTCCTGGTCAAGGAGGCATTGCATCTGCCGCTGGCCAATTCCTTCCACACGCTGGGAAGAATCAAGGATGCCGCTATCAGCCCCGGCGAGCGGCCGTCTTCGTCGGTTCGGCTGAACACCGAGGACGATGTGATCGCAGCCGCCGATTGTGTTGTCGCGGCAACACCGTACGAGTTCGACGACCTGCTCGAGCACTACGGCGTCAGCCCGGAGCGCCTCCGCGTTTCGCCACCGGGGGTCGACCATGGGGTGTTCTCGCCGGGAAACAAGGTCGAAGCAAGGCGAGGACTCGGCCTCGGGGCCGCTCCGATCGTGTTGTTTGTCGGCCGGATCCAGGCACACAAGGGAATCGATATCGCGATCCGAATGCTTGCCAGGCTGCCGGGAGCGGTTGTCGCCGGGGATGGACCGCCGCGGTTGCTCGTCGTCGGCGGCCCGAGTGGCGCCGCCGGCACCGAGGAGCTCGACTATCTCCACAAGCTTGCCGCCGAGCTGGGAGTGGCCGACCGTGTCGACTTCATCGCCCCCCGGCCCCACCGCCGCCTTGTCGACTTCTACCGGTCGGCCGATCTGCTCGTCATGCCGTCACGCTCTGAGTCCTTTGGACTCGCCGCCGTCGAAGCGCAAGCCTGCGGTCTGCCCGTCGTTGCATCGCGTGTGGGCGGATTGTCGTACACCGTTGCCGAGTCCGAATCCGGGCTACTCGTCGACGGCCATGATCCGCGGTCGTTTGCGGCGGCGGCAAGCGCGGTCCTGGATCATCCGGACTTCCAGCGTCGGCTTGCCGTAGGAGCGTCTCGGTTCGCCGCCCGTTTCTCCTGGCGGGCAAGCACCGACCGGCTGCTCGGCCTGTACGACGAGATCATCTGAGCTCCGAGCGCGCCGCGAGCTACGAGTAGGGCGCGAGGCAGGGAGGTCATTACGGGTCGATCGGCCCATGGACAGCCGGATGGCCCAAGTTACCCTTGCAACTGATCCCCGCACTTCCCCGAACGAGGTCTTGCTGCTTCGGCACCTTGGGCCATCCACGGTCGACCATACGAAGTTCGGGCCACCGTTTCAACCACCCTGCGTTGGTCGAAACGCGCCCATCGTGGGGTCGCGGTGCTCTTCACTTGAACCTCAACGCGCCTACCTGTGGATGACCGTGGTGGTTTGTCCACATACCCACATCAATCCACAGGTCCTTGTGCACAACCCGCTGTCGACAAGTTTCTCAGTGAGCGTTTTCGCGAACTCAGATTCCGAAGATGAGTTGGCGCAGACGCACCCGCTTGGTGTCGAACGTTTCCAGATCGATGCGCATCGACCCGAGCCGAAGACCCCGCATCGCATCGCCGTAGTGGGTCGCCACCCTGAGCACCCCGTCTTCGTGCTCGAGTGCGCCGAGGCCGAGGCATCGGCCCTGATCGTCGAGCACGCCGACCAGCATCCCGTCAAGGCGCCCCGGGTCGAAGCCATCAGGCAGCGTCGGGGCGAAAACCGTCGTCTGCACCCGCCACCGCTGCAACGGGGCCGCCAGGGCTGCGGCAAACGCCTTCGCCCGTCGCTCCTGTCGGTCGACCGGTGATGGTGTCTCCACCTCGGGTGCCGGTTCGACGGTCGCGATCTTTATCGACAGGAATCGGCGCAGCATCCCGGTCGTCGGCTCGAGCTCCTCACCGCGCTGCAAAGCGACGACAAGATCCGGCTGGATCAGTTCTGCAAGGTGGTACTTCAGGGTCTGGCCGACCACGCCGGTAACCACGCCCGAGGTGTCGACGATGATGACATCGGCGTTGGGACGGGCCAGTTTGACCAGTGAGGCGACGGCCACGACGTGCGGCAGCACAACGCCCTGTGGGGTGGTGGATCCAACGAATCGCATCTCTTCCGGCGGGACGTCCGGGTTGAGATCAGCAAGATCGTTCACATATTTGAGCCCGGTCGTCGTGGGGGGACCGGCAAGCTCCGAGTCAACGTCACCGTCAACGAAGGCAACCGTGGAACCGTGAGAGACAGCGTCGGTCACGATCAGTTTGGCGAGTTCGGTCTTGCCCGTGTCGGCGACCCCGAGCAGCATGATCACGCCCTCGAACCCGACCAGTCGATCTCGCAGCGCTCCGTATGGGCGATCCGTCATCAGGTCATCCTATGAGCGTGTCCACAGATGCGGTGGAGTGCCATGGTGCACGGGCTCCGCCAGCCGGGTCGGCCTTGCCCCCGCTGCCGACGTCGCCCGAGAGTCGGCACCGGCCTGGGCCGCTTAGCCCGAGGCTGGGTAACCTCAGCGCCGTGCCCTACATCGACGAGATCGACCCGGAAGAGGCAGTCGGGGTCACCGCCCAGGAGTATGAAGCGGCGATGCGTCGGGCGGGACGCATCTGGCACGTCGTGTCGATCATGAGCCAGAACGGGCCGGCCATGCGAGACGCGATGCGGCTGTACGGAACGCTGATGTACGGCGAGTCTCCACTGTCGCGGGCGCAACGGGAGATGATTGCGGTGGTGACGTCGCAAGTGAACGAATGCGTCTATTGAGTGCAGGCGCATCTGCACGATCTCCGGTCGGAGGTCGATGACCAATCGATGGTGGACCGATTCGCTAAGGACTGGCGGATGGCGGGGCTCGACCGGGCGACGAAGGCCCTGCTCTCCTATACCGAGAAGCTGACCACCGACCCGGGAAGCAGCGGCCCACAAGACATTGCAGTGCTGCGTCAGAACGGCTGGGACGACCGGGCGATCCATGACGTCACCCAGGTCGTCTCCTACTTCAACTACATCAACCGCATCGCCGACGGCCTCGGCGTCGAGCCTGAGGACTGGATCGACCTCGAGGGAGGGGTTTTGTAAAGGGGCCGGTAGTGCTCCATGAGCCGGCTCACGCCTGGGATCAGCAGGCGTTCTCGGATGAGATCGGGATGCCGTGCTTGCACAAGTTGGCCTCGACGTGTAGCACGATCGGGGCATCCCATGGCTGAACAGCGGCGCCGAGATTGCTGCCAACACGATCGCCTTCGGCCTCCTCGACTTGCCGTTGACCGAGACCGAGGCTGGCTTCTTCGAGGTGCAGCTATCCCGGTTCAGGCTGCTCACCGGCGCCAACTCGCCACGAATCGAATAGGAGCCCCCCGGTTGGTGGCCGGTCGATAGGCTCAGCACACACATGAGCACGCCGACGGGCACCGTCACTTTCCTGTTCACCGACGTCGAGGGCTCGACCCGCCTCTGGGAGCAGTCCCGCGACGCAATGACCACCGCTCTGGCGCGCCACGACGCCATCCTGCGCCGGGCCATCGAAACTCGCGAGGGCTACGTGTTCTCCACCGGCGGCGACGCCTTCGCCGCAGCCTTCCAACGGGTGAGCGACGCCATCGAGGCCGCGCTTTCCGCACAGATCGCGCTGCAAGCCGAGTCTTGGCCTTCGGTCGAGATCCGGGTTCGGATGGCGGTGCACGTCGGGGAGGCCGAAGAGCGCGACGGCGACTACTTCGGGCCTACCTTGAATCGAACGGCGCGCGTCCTCTCCACGGCGGCCGGCGGCGAGATCCTGCTTTCCAGCGCCACGGCAACGGTGGCCGTCGATTCGCTGCCGACCGGTGCCACGCTCATCGACCTCGGCGAGCGGCAGCTCAAGGACCTGGAGCGCACCGAGCACGTCTATCGGCTCACCGCGGCGGGTCTGGCCGAGCCCGCCTCAAGCGAGCCGGAGCCAACGCCGACCGAGGCGTTGCGCTTCACCATGGGCGATCGTCGCCGAGCGATCGCAGTGCTCCCTTTCGACGTCATCGGCGGCGACGAACACACCGAGGCGTTGGCCGACGGGCTGGTCGAAGACCTGATCTCCGCGATCTCTGCATGGCGACACTTCCCGGTGATGGCGCGGAACTCGACCTTCGTGTATCGCGGCGAATCGGTAGACGTCCGCCTGGTAGCAGAAGAGCTCGGCGTCCGGTACGTCATGGAGGGCAGCCTTCGCCAGTCCGGCGACCGGTACCGCGTGGCCGCCCAGCTCATCGATGGGACCGACGGGAGCCATGTCTGGGCCGACCACTACGACGACGCCGGCGAGGACGTCTTCGACTTCCAGGACCGCATCACGAGAAGCATCGCGGTTGCGGTCGACCCGGCGATCTTTGCCGCCGAGGCCCGCTATCTCGCCTCGAGGCCGCCGGCGAGCTTCGATGCCTGGGACCATATGGTTCAGGGGAGGCGGCTGGTCGAAACCTTCCATCCGGACGACGTCGATGAGGGGATCGGCCACCTCCATGTGGCCATCGACCTCGACCCCGGCCTGGCGGAGGCCTATGCCTACCTGGGTCTCGCCCACTTCTTCCGGGGGTGGGCACACGCAGTCGAGGACGAAAATGCCGAGTACGACAAGGCCGTCGAATGGGCAAGGCGCGCCATAGAGATCGACGCCAACGCCGGGACCGGCCATGAGGTCCTGTCGCTGACGTACCTGTTCCGCGGCGAACACGACCGAGCGCGAAACGAGGCGCGAATCGCACTCAAGGCCAACCCGAGCTCGGCGCTGGCCCATTTCTCCGTCGGCAACGAAGCAATCTACTCCGGCGACCCGAAGACCGCCCTCGGACACTTGGAAACCGCCCTCCAGCTCGATCCCATCGGCGCCTGGACCTGGGTGTTCCACGCGATCTCCAGCGCCGCCCATTACCTCCTCGCCGACTACGACCAAGCCGTCAGGCATGCCCGAGATTCAATCGCGATCAGGAGCGGCTACCTCTTCCCCAGGTTGTTTCTCGCCGCAAGCCTGGCCCGCAGCGGCGACGTCGACGGGGCTCGCACGCAAGTCGACGAGATTATGTCGATCAAGCCCGAGTTCACCACCGACTTGATCAACCAGCCGTTCCAGCCCCGTCACCGCGCCGAGTTGATCGATGGGCTTCGGCTGGCGGGCCTCGAGACCGACGAGGGCTAGAAGGGTGCTGAACAATGACGAGTGCTATGGGCCGCCGACTGCTCGAAGGTTGCGGTGTCTCGGTTTCTCCCGATCGCGACGGCCCGCTGGAGGATTGCTCAGCACCCTCCTAGAAGTCCACCGCATCGGTGTTGGCACCACTCACCAGAACCCCCACGTGCTCTTCCGGTTCCGGGACGTACCCGCCGGAAAGCAGCGCCGCAGCAGCTGCGGCACCGCCGGGCTCGGCGGCGATGCGTGCGACGCCCCACAGAGTGCGCTGGGCGGCGGCGATCTCCTCGTCCTCGACCAGAACCACCTCGGCGACATGTTCTTTGACGATGGGCAGCACGAGCTCGCCCACCCGCTTTGGCGCCAGTGAGTCCGCAGCAATGCCGTCGGTCGGGGCATCGACCGGAGACCCCGCCTCGAGCGCAGCGGTGAGGGTCGGAGACAGCCTTGGCTCGACGCCGATCACCTTGACGCGGCCTCCAAACCAAGCAGAGATGCCGGCGATGAGCCCGCCGCCGCCAACCGCCACCAGCAGCGTGTCCAGATCGGGCACCTGCGCGTCGAGCTCCAATCCCAGCGAGCCCTGCCCGAGAATCGTCTCGCGCTGATCGAACGCATGGATGTCCAACGCCCCCGATTCGCCGACGAACTCCATGCACGCCAGCAGTGAGTCGTGATAACGGTCGCCCACGATTGCCAGCTCCGCACCCTGAGAGCGTATCCGATCGACCTTTGCTTGCGGCGACACCGTTGGGATGAAGATATGGGCCGATATTCCGAGCTGCTTTGCTGCATAAGCAACCGCCGCGCCATGGTTACCACCGGAGGCTGCGGCCACTCCCGCAGATCCCACGTCGCGGAGCACGAGATTGGCAAAGGCACCACGCGGCTTGAACGATCCCGTGTGCTGCAAGTGCTCCAGCTTGAACGTGACTTGCCCGGCCTTGACGCCGAGGTCGCCGGGTTCGATCGTGATCGTCGGCGTGCGCCGAACGCGCCCTTGGATGACCCGATACGTATCCTCGATAGCGTCCGGCGTGACGGTCTGGCTCACGACTCGCGACTCGCGACTCGCGACTCATTCAGCGGGGTGACGGTCTGGCTCACGACTCGCGACTCGCTACTCGCGACTCATTCAGCCAGGCAGCAAAGATCCGTGTGGCGGTCGCCTCACCCTCGCCGCGCCAGGCCTCGCCGATGGAGATCAGCTCATCGGGATCGGTCCCGGCCTCCCGGACGAGGTTGCGGACCCCGGCGTGCGATAGCCAGCTCGACACGATCTCGGGCTCCGCCTCGGGGTGGGGCTGAATTCCGATGCCGCTACCGAGCCGGAACGCCTGTTCCACGCCGCCCGCTGTGGCGAGGGAGACGGCCCCGGGCGGCGGATCCCACGTGTCCTGGTGGAGACGCAGCACATGGCGATCGGCAAGGTGGGACAGCACCGGGTCCCCGCGGCCGGCCTCACCGAGCCGCACCGGCATATATGTCGCCTCGGGGCCGTCCGCCAGGTACGCCTTACCTCCAAGGCCGTCGGCGAGCAACTGAGCCCCGAGGCAGATGCCGAGTACCGGCACCTCGGATTCGACGGCTGCGGCGAGAAACCGCTTCTCGTTTGCCAGGTACGGGTACTCCGCGACGTCGTAGGCGCCCATCAACCCCCCGAGCACGACGACGCCGGCCACACCCTCAGGCGCCGGCAGATCCTCGCCATCGTCGAGCGCAATCAGCTGCCACGCCACTCCCGCTCGATGCAACGACGCCGCCAAATAGCCCGGCGGCACTTCGGCGTCGTTGCGGAGGACCGCGACGGGCTTCATTCGTATTCCGCCCGCAGGCTCCGCCGCATCACCTTGGCCGACGCGGTCCTGGGCAGCTCATCGATGAGCACCACGTCATGAACCTTGAACAGCGGGTTGAGCCGCGACCGGATCGCTTGCTGCATCTCTTCCTTCCATCGGTCGACGTCGGCCTCGGCGGGATCATCGGCGACCGCATACACGACCAGCCGACTCGGGCCGCCCTCGGGTGGTAGCACTGCGACCGCTGCGGATTCGGCCACGCCATCGATCGCCGCGATGGCGCGCTCGATCTCCGCAGATGACACCTTGATTCCACTGAGATTCATGGTGTCATCCACCCGTCCCAGCGCCCGGTAATAGCCGTTGGGAAGCTGCTCCATCTGGTCGCCGTGGCGGCGAAGCGGCACATCGATGTTGGGCAGGTCCCCGTAGTACACCTGGTGGTGATCCTGGTGCAGCAGCGACTGCGACATGCCGATCGAGGGCGGGACCAGAAAGAGCTCGCCGTTGTCGCTCGGATCACCCTCGTCGTCGAGGATGCGCACGTCGATCCCGAGGGTCGGTGTGGTGAAGGTGGCAGGTATCGCGGCCTGGAGTACGGTGCCGGTGACATACCCGCCGCCGATCTCGGTTCCGCCGCAGTACTCGATCACCGGGACTCCTCCCGCATGGGCCATGAGCCACGCGCAGTCGGCGGGCACCGATGCCTCGCCGGTTGAAGAGATCACCCGCACCCGCGACCACGGCGAGTCGTCCAGTACGCCCGCGGTTCGCCAGGCGGCAACGATCGAGGGGACCACTCCGAGCACGGTCACCCCGGTGTCGGCGACGAAGTCGACGAACTCGCGGCCGGTGGGCACGTCGTCGTAGAGCGCAAGCGCGGCATCGTTGATCAGCGCGGCGTAGATCAGCCAGGGCCCCATCATCCATCCCAGGTTGGTTGGCCAGCCGATGAGATCGTCGGGGTGGATGTCCTGGTGATAGCGGCCATCCATTGCCGCCTTGATCGGGGTGAGATGCGTCCATGGGATCGCCTTCGGCTCGCCGGTGGTGCCCGACGAGAAAAGGATGTTGGTGTGGTCGGTCGGGTCCCCCGGGACCGCTTCGAAGCTGGACTCGTCGCTGAGAAAAGATGCGTATGCCATATCGGTGTCACGGATCGCAATCCGGGCCCCGGTTTCGACTACGACGCACGCGTCAGCGCCCGCATCGACCACCTTGGCATACATCGGAAGCTGCCTGCCGGAACGCGCCATCTGGTCCTGGGTGACCGTGAGCACCGGATCGGTCATCCGGAGACGGGTGCCGATCTCCTCGGGGACGAAAGAGTCGGCGATCGACACCACAACCCCACCCGCAGCAACCGTTCCCAAATAGGCCACGACCGACTCGATCGTCATCGGCATCGCGATCGCCACCCGGTCCCCGGCCCGGAGCCCCCACTCGACCAGACCGTTGGCGAAACGAGCTACCTGCACCCGCAGCTCGTGGTAGCTCATCTGATGGTCGGTGCCGTCGCGCCGGAACATGACTGCCGTCTGATCGCCCGGGGCGGTGAAGCACGACTCGATGATGTTCAACTTGGCACCCCGCAACCAGTTTGGATCCTCGGTAGGGCCTTCGACGATCGCATCCGGATCCCGGCCGAAGACGATTCCGAGACGATCGATGACCTCACCCCAGAAGCCGGTCGGATCAAGCACCGTCCAACGATGCAAGTCCTCGTAGCGCGCAAACCCGCCGGCGAACATCAGCTGGGTCAAGTTGGCGTTGGCGATCATTTCATCGGTGGGCCGCCATGCTGGGGAGAGCTCGTTCATCTGAACCGCTGAGAATACCGGCGGGCGTGGCAAGGAGGCCGTACAATCCGATCGACCAAGGGAGGGATCGGCCATGCACCATCGAGTCCGCAGCGTCTTGCTCTTAGCCACGCTCACCGTGGCTTTTGTCGGCCTATTCGCCGTCCCCGCGGGGGCGGAGATCACGAAGGGGAGCTGTGGTGGATCGGCGACTTTCCCCGATAAGGCGACGGACAAGGTCCTCGATGCGGCCCGTCCGAGGAGTCTGGTCTTCGAGGCACCGCTCAGCGCAACGGTCGGCTACGCCGGCACTCTCGGCGCGGGTGCCGCGGAAAGTGACGAACCGGTGCCGTTCGAGGGTGGCGTCACCCTGCGGATTCCCCGGATGTCCATCCCGGTGGCCGGCTGGAGCGGAGAAACCGTGGAAGTCAGCGATGCCGGCTCGTACACCTACGACCTGCCCGACTTCGTGCCACAAGGCACCGGTGGTCTGGAGGTCACTGCCTGGCACAACCACGCCGGGCACGGCGATTGTGAAGCCGTCGTGACGGTGATCATCTCGGGAAGTCCCGGTATCGCGGCCGTCGCCGCGGCAAGCCTCACCCTGCTCGCCGGCGCCGGTACCCTCGCAGCAGGAAGGAAGAAGCCATGAAGGGCAGACCCATTCTCGGTGCGATTTCTGGATTCTTCTTCGGTCTGCTGTTCGGCATCTCGCTGTGGCTGTGGGGCGTGGTCCCACTACATTCCGATCTGCTCTTGATCCTTCCGATCTTGGGCACCTTGCTCGGCCTGGTCTTGGCCTGGTGGGCGCCGTTCGACGGGTCGAAGGACGAAACGCCGGCGGAGACCGCGGCGCCCGGCGATGCGAGCGAGCCGGAGTACGTCGACCCGGGGACCGCAGACCGCGAGCCAACAGACTGACCACCGCCACACGTCGTCGACGGCGATGACGCTACGACGGCCCTCGTGGTGGGGAAGCCCCGTCCACGTCACCTATACCGTCGTTGTGTTCATCGTTCTGGCCTCGTTGGACAATGCCGCGCTGGTGATGCTTCCTTCGATGGTCCTGCCCCTGCGCGACGGCCTCAGCACATCCGGGGCGGCAATTGGTGTCCTGGCGGGCGTCACCATCCTCGTCGTCGCGATCACGGCGGTGTTCTGGGGCTACGTGGGAGACTCGCGGGACCGCAAGCCATTGTTGTTCTGGGGCACGATCATCTGGTCGACCGGTTCACTGCTGTCCGCGACCGCACAAACGTTCTGGCAACTGGCGCTCTGGCAGCTCGTGCTTGCGATCGGTCTTGGTTCCATCGCCTCGATCGGGTTCTCGGTGATCTCCGACTTCATCGGGCCGGCCCGTCGCGGCCTGGCAATGAGCTTTTGGGGGATCTCCCAGGGTCTCGGTGTCGTATTCGGTGCGCTGTTGGCATCCCAGCTCGGTGCGGAAAACTTCCGGGTTCCGCTCGTGGTCATCGCCATTGCGGGGTTCGTGTTCGCTGTGTTGTACATCCCGACCTACGAGGCACCTCGCGGCTACAAGGAGCCGGCGCTCGCTGATCTCTATGAGGCCGGCGGCGACTACGAATACCGCATCGATCGCTCGCAGCTTCCGTCGCTGCTCCGTCGGAGAACCAATGTCTGGCTCATCCTGCAGGGTCTCACCGCGCAGATCGCCTACGGATCGCTGATCTGGGTCCCCCTGCTCTACCAGGAGAAGGTCATCGCCGAGGGATACGACCCGGTCACCGGCACCAAGGTCGGAGGGTTGTTCGCAACCATCTTCACGGTCGGGGCGTTGTTCTCGATCCTGTTCGGGCACGTCGGGGACCGCCTCCAGCGCAGAACGCCGCGGGGACGAGCATTGCTGTCAATGGTCGGGATCCTTGCGGCGATCCCCTTCTTCCTGATTTTCTTCTGGGTGCCGCTGCGCGGGCTCGAGGTGACCGAGGGGGCCGATACGATCACGCTGATCGGCGAGGTGCTGGCAAGCGTGGTGACCAATCCATGGATTGCGGCAGCCTTCCTCTCCGCCCTCATCGCGCTTGCCTTGACCTCGGCCGACTCGCCGAATTGGTTTGCGTTGATCACCGACGTCAACCTGCCGGAGCATCGGGGAACGGTGTACGGAATGGGCAATCTCGTCAATGGCGTCGGTCGGTCGGTCGGGGCCGTCCTCACTGCAGGCGTCGCATCCGCCATCGAGCGTGCAGTGCCGCCACCGTTCAATTGGGCGCTCGGCCTGTCGTTCTTCCAGTTCTTCTTCCTTCCCACCGGCTACAGCTATTGGAAGGCCAGCGAGACTTGCCCTGCAGATATCGACGAGGTCAGCACGCTCCTGGAAGAGCGCGCCACCGCCGTCTCTCCCACCTAACTTCCGTCGCGTGCGTCTGCTACCTCGCATATAGAGGGGTCCCAGGCGCACGCGACGAAAACTGCATATCGCGAAAACGATTCAATCATCGCGAAAAACACAGAGCGCATCTAGTTGCCCACTGCTAGTGCATGGTCTAGAAAGTCATCAACTTCCCCGACCGGCGGATTCCACCGGCCGGGGTGGTCGCGTCTGGGAGATGTTCGACGAAGTTGCTAAAGAGTTGACGGACTACGCCGATGTAATTACACTCGTGTAGCACGCTAGATCTAGGGGTTCTGACACTTCCCTACCCCAACATCTAGTGGTGGTAGGCAGAACTGTGGATAAGTACCAACAGCACGCAGACGACAAGGACGGGGACACGGGCCCGGCCGAGGGAGGACCGATGACGACGGTGGCAAACAACGGGGATGGCGGCACAGCCGACACCCAGTCCAACCCGGGCCTGACCAACACTGGCCCGACCAACACGGGCCCGAACAACACTGGCCTGACGATCGAGCGCCGATTCACGACGGCCGAAGAAGACCCCTTCGACACCGTCGAATGGGTGCGCAGGGACTCCCGCATCACGAACCCCGACGGTTCTGTGGTGTTCGAGATGGAGAATGCCGAGGTCCCGGCCTCCTGGTCGCAGGTGGCCGGAGACATCATGGTCTCCAAGTACTTCCGCAAGGCGGGTGTTCCCATACGCGATGAAGAGGGCCACTCGGTGCTCGACGATGCGGGCGAACCAGTGCTTGGCACCGAGACCTCGACCCGTCAGGTGATTAATCGGCTGGCGACCACGTGGCGCTGGTGGGGCCAGAAACACGGCTACTTCGCGACGGAAGAGGACGCGGATGCCTTCCAAGACGAGCTCGCCTACATGCTCCTGCACCAAATGGGTGCACCGAACTCACCGCAATGGTTCAACACCGGGCTGAACCACCAGTACGGCATCGAAGGGCCCGCCCAGGGTTTTTGGTATATCGATCCCGATACCGGCGAGGCCGTAGAGTCTCCAGACTCCTACAGCCGTCCCGCTCCCCACGCATGTTTCATCATGTCGGTCGATGACGACCTGGTGAACCCGGGCGGCATCATGGACCTGTGGGTCCGCGAGGCGCGACTGTTCAAGATGGGTGCAGGCGCCGGAGCCAACTTCTCAGGCATCCGCGCTGAGGGCGAGCCGCTCTCCGGCGGGGGCAAGTCATCGGGGTTGATGAGCTTTCTCAAGGTCGGCGACCGTGCTGCCGGCGCCATCAAGTCGGGTGGCACCACCAGACGCGCAGCCAAAATGGTCATCGTCGACATCGACCATCCCGACGTCGAAGCCTTCATCGCCTGGAAGGCCAAGGAAGAGGACAAGGTACGCGCTCTGGTAGCCGCCGGCTATTCGTCGGACTTCAACGGTGAGGCCTACGCAACGGTCGCCGGGCAGAACTCGAATAATTCGGTTCGGGTGAGCAACGAGTTCGTGCAAGCCGTGATGGACGACGAGGACTGGGATCTCACAGCCAGAACCGGCGGCACGGTCAAGACGGTCCGGGCCCGCGACCTGTGGCATCAGATTGCAGAAGCGGCCTGGGCAAGTGCCGATCCCGGCGTGCAGTTCCACGGCACCGTCAACGAGTGGCATACCTCGCCGGCGGGCGGTGAGATCCGGGCGTCGAATCCGTGCAGCGAATACATGTTCATCGACAACACGGCATGCAACTTGGCGTCGCTGAATCTCGGCCAATTCTACGACGACCCGTCCGGAGTGTTCGACCTCGACGGCTACCGCCACGCCATCCGGCTGTGGACGATCGTCCTCGAGATCTCGGTGACGATGGCGCAGTTCCCGTCGAAAGAGATCGCCCAGGGCTCCTATGACTACCGCACGCTCGGCCTGGGCTACGCCAACCTCGGGTCGCTGCTGATGCGCATCGGCATTGCCTACGACTCGGAGAAGGGTCGGGCGATCGCCGGAGCATTGACCGCCATCCTCACCGGTGACGCCTATGCGACGTCCGCCGAGCTGGCCGGGGTGCTTGGCCCGTTTGCGAAGTTCGAGGAAAACCGTGACTCGATGATGCGGGTGTTGCGCAACCATCGCCGGGCCGCATACGACGCCGATCAGGATGAATACAACGAGATCTCGCACCATGTGTCCGGCATCAATGCCGCCGAGGCGCCACAAGACCTCGTCGCCAGCGCCCGCGACTCATGGGATCGGGCGGTGCAACTCGGCGAAGAGCATGGGTACCGCAACGCACAGGCAACGGTGCTCGCCCCGACCGGGACCATCGGCCTGCTCATGGACTGCGATACCACCGGGGTGGAACCGGACTTCGCCCTGGTGAAGTTCAAGAAGCTCGCCGGCGGCGGGTATTTCAAGATCGCCAATCGCTCGATCGCCCCGGCCCTGCAGCGCCTCGGTTACAACCCGGACCAAATCGTCGAGATCCTCGAGTACGTGGTTGGAACCGGTGACCTCCAGCGATCACCACACGTCAACGCGGCAACGTTGATGGCCAAAGGGTTCACCGCAGAGGACATCGGCAAGATCGAGGAGACGCTTGGCTCGGTCTTCGAACTCGGCTTTGCCTTCAACCAATGGACCCTCGGCGAGGAGACCATGCAGCGGCTGGGGTTCACGCCCGAGCAATACAACGGTCTCGGCTTTGCCATGCTCCACGAGTTGGGGTTCAGCGCCGAGGACATCGGCGAGGCAAACGACGTGGTGTGCGGCCGCCAGACCATCGAAGGGGCACCCGGTCTCAAGGAGGATCATCTCTCGGTGTTCGACACGGCCAACCGCAACGGCCGGTATGGAAAGCGGTTCATCCACCATCACGGCCACATCAACATGATGGCCGCGGCCCAGCCGTTCATCTCTGGAGCTATCTCGAAGACCATCAACATGCCCAATGAGGCGACAGTCGACGAGATCGAAGAGTCGTACCGGATGTCGTGGGAGCTCGGACTGAAGTCGATGGCCCTGTACCGCGACGGGTCCAAGGCCTCTCAGCCGCTGTCGTCGACCACCGACGACGCGGCGATTGGCGAGATGGATGATGAGCTCGCAGATGCGGTCGAACTGGAAGCGCGAATCCACGCCGGGATGTTCACCGCAGGAATGTCCCCGACCCAGGCATATCACGACCTGCCGCGGCCGCGATTCCTGCTGGCTGCCCGTCGGAAGGGCTATACCCAAGAGGCGCGGGTCGGCGGCCACAAGGTGTTCCTCCGAACCGGGGAGTACGAGGACGGGACCCTCGGCGAGGTGTTCATCGACCTGGCCAAGGAAGGGGCAACACTGCGCGGCATCCTGTCGTGTTTTGCGATTGCCGTCTCCAAGGGCCTGCAATACGGCGTGCCACTCGAAGAGTTCGTAGACACATTCACCTTCCAGACCTTTGAGCCGCGGGGGATGGTCGAGGGCCACCCGAACATCAAGATGTCGAACTCGATCATCGACTACGTGTTCCGTGCCCTCGGCGTCGAGTATCTGAGGCGCGATGAGCTGGCCCAGGTTCCGCCGGACCGTACCGGGGCGCTCCCGGAACCGCCGTCGGGCCTTGCGGTGGAGGCCGGCATGCAGCTCGACCTCACCGAAGCGGCCATGGAGTCGGAAATCGCCGCACAGGTGGCGGCAGCAGAATTCGTCGACGCCGAGATTGTCGACAGTGAGATCGTCGATATCCGTCCAACCGATTCGGCTCGGGCGTCGAATGGACGGATCGAGGAGCCAACGATGGCCCTCAACGGCGGCGCTACCGCAGCAGCGGTGGCGACGGTGGCAGCGGAATCATCGCTGGGTGATCTGATGGGAGATGCACCCGCTTGCCAGGCATGCGGTCATATGACCGTGCGTAACGGGTCGTGCTACGTGTGCTTGACCTGTGGAGATACAACCGGCTGCAGCTGAGCGGTGGGCTCGTGGTGGAGCCAACAGCCTAGGAAGGGTTGTCGAAGGGGAGTCCCTCGGGGGAGGGCTCCCCTTCTCTCCGTCGTAAGTATGCGTACCCACCCCTGAGGTTCGCCCGCATACGTACGATGGGTCCATGTCCTTCGCTTCGGCCACCGCGGTCAGCCATGTCATGGGCAACGTGTACCAATCCGCCGTCAAGGAAGGCTGGGACATTTTCGGGGCGGCCAACGGTGGATACCTCATGGCGATGGCCGCCCGGGCCATGGCCGAGACTGCGGAGCGCCCCAACCCGGTGACGATCACCGCCCACTACCTCAGCCCCGCCAGCCCGGGGCCGGTCACGATCGATACCGATCTGATAAAGCAGGGCCGGCGATTCGCCACGGTCCAGGCGAGGCTCAACGATCCGGAGCGACCGCTCGTGGCCCTTCAGGGGACCTTCGGGGCCCTCGAACCCTCCAGCACCCTGAAACGCTTCGAAGCGGGACCGCCCGACCTGCCGCCGCCCGGGGAGTGCGTCAGTGCCGAACCCACCGACACCTTCCCGCCGCCCATCGTCGGCAAGGTCGATGTCCGCATCCACCCCGACGACGTGCCGTTCATCTCGGACGCACCGAAGGAACCCCGCATGCGGGGCTGGTTCCGGCTCCGCGACGATGAGCCGATTGACACGTTTGCCCTGCTGCTGGCCGTCGACGGCTTTCCCCCGGCGATCTTCAACGCCAATCACCCGCCGGCATGGACGCCCACGGTGGAGCTCACCACGCACATCCGTGCGGTTCCGGTGAAGGACGGGTGGCTGGCGTGTACTTTCACCACCCGGTTCATCACCGGCGGCTTCCTGGAGGAGGACGGCGAGGTATGGGACGCCACCGGGCGCCTCATCGCCCAATCCCGCCAACTGGCACTGCTGCCAAGGACCTGAAGGCCACAAGCCACCGCCACCTTGCTCCCCTCCCCGGTCGACTTCTCTTTTGCTCGCCCCCAGGGGGAAGGCAAGAAAGTCGCCTCGCTGCGCTCGGCACCTCCCCCCTGAGGGTCGAAACGGATTCTTAGCGGACTCTCAGGATCAGTCTGGCCCTTCGCGGCGTTCTGAATGCAAGACCTCGAACCCGCGAAGGGGATGCGCCATGACCACCACGAGCAGCAGCTACACCGGATACGAACCCCCGGGAACGGGCAACACACCGGGCCCTCGGCGCTCGAACAGGCGACGCGGTGGGATCGTCCTCCTTCTTGCCGCCGCGCTCTTCGTCGGTGCGATCACCGGCGCCGCGGTGTCGACCCTGATCGATGATCCGGCACCAGCCGCCATCGCCGAGCAGCCGATCGCCGAGCCCGCCACTCCCGCGAGTCAGGTCGAGGTGGCAACGGCAGCGGGCACGCTCGACCCCGCGGCGATTGGGGCGGCGGTAATTCCCAGCGTCGTCGCGGTCGAGGTCGGGACGACCCAGAACGGAGATTTCCTCCAGACGGCATCTGGATCCGGCGTCATCTACGACGCCCAGCACATCATCACCAACAACCACGTCGTCGAAGGCTCAACGGCCGTGCAGGTCGTGCTCTCCGACGGCCGCGTCTACCCGGCGGACGTGGTCGGAACCGATCCCATCACCGACGTCGCCGTTCTCAGCGTCGATGCCCCGGACCTCGTCCCCCTGACCCGAGGCTCCACCGATTCGCTGACCGTCGGTGTCCCGGCGATCGCCATCGGCAGCCCGCTTGGGCTCGATGGCGGACCGTCTCTCTCGGTCGGCGTCGTGTCCGCCTTGGGCCGTGAGGTACAGACCAACCCGTCGGTCGTGTTGTACGGGATGATCCAGACCGATGCCCCGATCACCAATGGGTCGAGTGGCGGTGCTCTCGTCGATGGCAACGGCGCACTCATCGGCATCACCACCGCGGTCGGAGCAAGCGACCTCGGGATCGAAGGCATCGGCTTCGCCACCCCGATCGAGATCGTTGAGAGGGTCGCCAACGACATCCTGACGAACGGCGAGGCTTCCCACGCCCTCCTCGGGATCGTGGGCAGCACCGCCTACGAGCCGATCGACAACGAAGGCGTCGCCCCGCTTGGGGTCACCGTCGAAGAAGTAACCCCAGGTTCGGCGGCAGCCGGTGCCGGCGTCAACCCCGGCCAAGTCATCACCGCTGCCGACGGAGTGCCGGTCCACACGATGGACGAGCTCATCACGCTGCTCCGGCTCTATGGGGTCGGCGACTCGATCGACCTCGACTTTGCCAACAGTGCATCCGTCACCATCCTGCTCGGTGCTCGATAACTTCACCCTCGCGACACACGCCATTCGGCTCGACCGAGGAGATTCGCCTCCCACTCAGGGGGGCGAATCTCATTGTCGGAATCGAAATGTCACAAATCCGACGAATCCTCTTGACTACTTCCTCTGCGTTCGATAATATTCGAATGCGACGAGAAGCTCCCAGGGAACACTCGGGGGCGCCACGGGAAGGCATTGAGAGGTTTGCGATGACCATGGAGCCAAGAGTGCGGGACTTCACCGCTCAGCGACGGAAAGAGCCGGTGGTCGAGCTCGCGCTGCATTCCGCGGCCGACCTCCTGGTCGTGCTGTGGTTGCTGGAGGGGTGCAACGAGGCGCTACAAGACTTCGAGGAGTACGGTCTTGGCTCGGACTGGTTCGCCGAGATCACCGCCCAACTCTCAGCCGAAGCCACTGAATCGGTCGGACTGGTCGGCGCCGGCGACGTCTGGGTTTCCGTCCTCGGAATCCTCGCCGACATGCCGGACGGCAGCACCGTGGACGAGTTCATCGACCACGTTCAGGCGATGGATCCGGTCGTTCTTCGCTCTCGCCTAGTTGAGCTGAAGACATCGAAAAGCGCCGATGCCGATTTACTCCATGCCGCTGCCGAGGGCGACGAGGAAGCGCTCGAGCAATTCCTTGGCCTACCCATGTTCGACGATCACCCTCGGTGGCGGGACACCGTGCAACACCTTCTCGAGATCCCGCCAGATGAAACGACCGATCGGATCGTCACCGCGATGCGCATGGTGCAGAAGGATGCCTTCGCCGAATACGAGACCGACTTCCGCTCGATCCTGGAGCGCGACATCGTTGCTCACCGCAGCATGGCAACGCGCCTGTCCGCCGAACGCCTGGTGGAGCTGACGACGAACGGAATCTCCATCGAACGGGGCGGCTATCGCAAGCCCATCCTGCTGGTTCCGACGGTTGCCGGACGCCCGTGGGTGATCTTCACCGAGACACCGGAGCGGCTGATCATGGCCTATCCGGTGGCGGATGAGTACATGGACGCCGATCCGGACGCACCGCCCAACTGGTTGATCAAGACCTACAAGGCTCTCGGCGACGAACGGCGCCTCCGCATCCTGCGCCGCCTCTCGCAGGGCCCGGCCTCGCTCCACGAGCTCGCCGAAGAGCTCGACGTCTCCAAGTCGACGCTGCATCACCACATGATGCTGCTCCGCGCCGCCGGGCTGGTGAAAGTACAGATCGGAAACGAGAAGGAATACGAACTGCGCGAGGACGTGGTCCCGGAAACGGCCGCGGTTCTTCAGGCATACATACAGACGAAAGACGGAGAGAGATGATGTTGCATACACCAGCACTGGGAAACGCGCGGATGGATGAGTTCATCGCATCCGCCCGCCGCACGGACGAGGCGCGGCGTCTGCACAATCGAGGGTCGCCTTTCCTCCGATTGCGGCTCGTAATGGCACGCCGGATCGTTTTGATCGGCGCCAGGCTCCACGGCCGGGATCCGGCGGTTATCGGCCGGGTCGTGATCCTCGATTCCTGCGGGCAAGCCCCACGGGAGGTCCGACAAGCGGCTTGACCAAGTCAGCTGTGTCGGCTGACTGGGCCCCGGGACCGCCATCCCGGGGCCCCAGCGCGCGACGAGACCGAATCGCTTCTCGATACCGCAGCCTCGAGCACGGAGTCGGGGTAGCGAGCCCCGCGAGCCGCCCCCAACAAACGGCCCCAGGCAGTTGAAACACCGAGTCACCTACCGTCTGGGCCTCCGCTTCACCGAGGGGACATCATGGAAGGCACAGCGAGCAACGGCATTGCCGCACGTATGACCGACGGCGTCAAGATCTACGGAATGGGCGATGCCGAGGTGCGGGCTCTCGACGGCGTCACACAACAGTTCGCCGCCGGTCAATTCAGCGCGATCATGGGTCCTTCCGGGTCGGGGAAATCGACGATGCTGCACACGCTTGCCGGCCTCGACAATCTGACCTCGGGAACCGTCCATATCGGCGATACCGAACTCGGCAGCCTCAGTGACCGTGAACTGACGATCCTGCGCCGCAAGAAGGTCGGGTTCATTTTCCAGGCCTTCAACCTCATCCCGACGCTCAACGCCGAGGAGAACATCAACCTGCCCCTGTCGATCGCCGGCGATCAGCCGGACAAAGAGTGGTTCGACCAAGTGGTCGCCGCCGTCGGCATCGAAGACCGGCTTGACCATCGTCCCGCCGAGCTCTCAGGCGGACAGCAGCAACGGGTCGCCGCAGCGAGGGCCCTCGTGTCAAAACCGGCCATCGTGTTCGCCGACGAGCCGAGCGGGAACCTCGACTCGAAGGCGGAGGCCGAGCTGCTTTCGTTCATGCGCAGCGCCGTCGACGACCTCGAGCAGACGATCGTGATGGTGACCCACGACCCCATTGCCGCCAGCTACTCAGACCGCATCATCTTCCTCGACGACGGCGACTGCGTCGACGAGTTGTTGAATCCAACCGTCGATTCGATCCTCGACCAGATGAAGAGGCTCGGAGAAGACGCATGATCCGAGCCGCCCTCAAGGGGGTCGCTGCCAACAAGGTGCGCTTGATCCTCACCGCGTTTGCGATCGTCATCGGGGTCGCCTTCGTCGCAGCAAGTTTCGTCTTCACCGACACGATCAACGCCAGGTTCGAGTCGCTGTTGACCGATGTCTCTGCGGGAATCGATGTCTATGTGCGCCCGGAGCCGCCGGAAACCGGTAACGAATTCACCGAGGTCGGCTCGATATCGGAAGACACCCTGGACGACGTTCTCGCCGTGCCGGGCGTGCGAGTCGCCGAGGGCGCAGTAGGCGGATACGCCCAGTTCGTCGACGGTAACGGCGATGCAGTGGGTGGACAGGGTCCACCCACCTTCGGCTTTTCCTGGGTCATGGCTGACGAGTTGAACCCGCTGAGCATCGCTGCAGGGAACGGTAGGCCACCGAGCGCACCCGGCGAAGTGGTCGCCGACCTCGGCACTGCCGATACCGCGGGATTCGCCATCGGTGACACGGTCACGGTGCTGACCCTCGGCCCGCCAGAGGAGTTCGTCCTGGTCGGTCTCGCCAACTTCGGCGAGGAGGACAACCTGGCCGGCGCCACGATCGCGGCGTTCGAGTTCGGCGAGGCACAACGCCTCCTCGACCTCGAGGGACAATTTTCCGAGATCTCGGTGGCTGGAGATCAGGGTGTCGAGGCCGAGACACTGGCCTCCGACGTCGAGACCGCCCTCGGCAATGGATTCCTCGTGCAGACCGCCGAACAGTCCAATCAGGAGCAGCTCGCCGACATCGGCGAGGCGCTCGGATTCTTGAACACGGCGCTGCTGGCCTTTGCCTTCGTTGCGATCTTCGTTGGCGCTTTCATCATCACCAACACCTTCCGCATCATCGTCTCTCAGCGAACGAGGGAGCTCGCTTTGCTCCGAGCGATCGGGGCCACGGGACGGCAGGTCACCGGTCTGGTGGTCATCGAAGCGCTCGTTGTCGCCGTGCTGGCGTCGGTGGTTGGCGTTGTCGTAGGCGTGGGGCTGGCCCTCCTGCTGGCCGCGGCCATGAACGCCATCGGCTTCAACCTGCCCGACGGGCCGCTGACGCTTGCGCCGCGCACCGTGCTGATCGCCATGGCGGTCGGCATCGTCGTCACGGTGGTCGCCGCCGTGTTCCCAGCCCGCAAGGCGGCGAAGATACCCCCGGTCGCCGCCATGCACGAGGAGCTCATCAGGCCGCCGCGCAAGTCGCTCAGAAACCGGGCACTTGCGGGTGCGGCCGTCTCCGTCGGCGGGGTAGCGGCGCTGCTGGTCGGCTTGTTCGCCTCGATCGAGACCCCGGTCTTATGGGTGGGCATCGGTGCGCTGGTCTTCTTCCTCGGCGTCTCGATCCTGGCGCCGCTTGCCGCCAAGCCCGTCGCCGAAGTCATCGGCTGGCCGCTGCCAAGGCTGTTCAACGCCACCGGGCAGTTGGCAAAGGAAAACACCGCACGACAGCCCCGACGCACCGCATCAACGGCGTCTGCGTTGATGATCGGGGTGGCGCTCGTGGTGTTCGTCGCGATCCTCGCGGCATCGATCAAATCGACGATTGAGGACACCATCCTCAGCGATTTTCCCGCCGACCTCACCGCGTCCTCGACGAACTTCGAGATCGGGGTCAGCCAGGCATTCACCACAGAGCTGGCCGAGCTCCAGGAGCTCGAGACGGTGACCCCGTTGGTATTCGACGAGGCCTCCCTCAACACCACCGAGGTGGTCGACGGCGAAGAGCTCGGTGTGGACGAGGGCGTGCAGCTCGTTGCCGTCAATCCGGTGCTGGTCGGCGACGTCGTGAACCTGGACCCGGCCCCAGGCGCCTACGAAGCGCTCACCGGCAGCGAAGGTGTTCTGGTGTTCGACGAGATCGTGGAAACCAACAGCTGGGTCGTTGGTGACGTCATCGTCATGGGCTTCCCAAACTCACCCGATACCAGCGTCAAGATCGTCGGGACGTTCGGCGGCGGAGACTTTGGCTCCTACATCATCGACCGCTCCTACTACGACACCCTGTACGACAATCCCTTCGACTCGCTGGTCTTGTCCACATACGCTCCCGGAGTCGCGGTCGCCGATGCCCGGGCCGCGGCGGATGCGGTTGCCGAGCCCTACGCCAACGTGAACGTGCAGAACAAGAACGAGCTCGTAGCAGACGCCGAGATGCAGATCGATCAGCTGCTGGGCCTCCTCATCGGACTGCTGTTCCTGGCCATCATCATCGCCGTGCTCGGTATCACGAACACCCTGTCGCTGTCGATCATCGAGCGCACGCGCGAGATCGGGTTGCTCCGCGCCGTCGGCATGACCCGCCGCCAGACGCGGCGGATGGTGCGGTTGGAGGCGGTCATCATCGCCCTCTTCGGTGCCGTGATGGGTGTGGGCATTGGACTGTTCCTCGGCTGGGCCACGGTGAGAGCGCTTGCCGATGTCGGGCTCGGGTCGTTTGCCATCCCGTGGGGGCAGATCGGGTTCCTGGTGATCGCCGCCGGCCTCGCGGGAGTCATCGCCTCCATATACCCGTCGTGGAGCGCGTCGCGGATGAACGTGCTGGAAGCGATCGCGTACGAGTAAGTCGAGAGTCTTGAGCCGAAAGTCAACAGGAATCAGGCTTCTCACGAACGATCCCGTTTGGTATACCTAGCTACGTGCGGGATTTCAGGAAACTTGAAGTTTGGCATCGAGCTCATCAGCTCACACTCGACGTGTTCTCCGCCACCCAGTCGTTTCCACGAGCCGAAAGATTCGGGCTGACTTCACAGATCAGACGAGGTGCCGTCTCATTGCCCTCGAACATCGCTGAGGGAGCCGGCCGCGACACCCGACCCGACTATGGAAGGTTCCTGAGTGTGGCTTCAGGCTCAGCCCACGAGTTGGACTATCAGCTCGAACTCTCGCGCGATTCGGTTACCTGCGCAAAGAGGGATACCGCGAACTGGCTCGGGAGCTATCTGAGGTCCGTCGAATGCTCACCTCGCTTCGCAGTCGCGTCCTCGACGATGGGCCGAGGACTGACGACTGACGACTTACTCCGTTATCCAGGAGCGGGACTCGTCGATCAGGTACATCGACACGTCGTGGACCCGATCGAGGACGTCGCAGAGCGTGTCCTGCCGGTACATGAGGTCGATCAGCGAGACGTCGACCTTGGCGACGAGCGACAGTTGCCGCTCCTCGCCTGCCGACAAAGCCCCAAAGGTATTGACCGCAGATACTTCGATCGGAAGTTCCAGGCCGCCCTTGCCGGCAAGCTCGGCGGCGAGCACGATGAGGTCCGGATGGTCACCGAGGGGCGGCAGCGACCAGTTGAACAGGAACGGAACCACGAACTTCCCGGTGGGATCCTCCGGCACGTCAGTCGTGTCGAGCAGTGCGTCTTCCAGGTCGAGCACGACCCGTGGATCGAGATCGATGGCGACGTGCAGGTCGAGCGGGCCCTCACATGCCTCGGCCGGGTGAACGTCGACTTCCCATGCTTGGCGAAGGGTGTAGGTCTCAACAAAGTGCCGCTCGTCGTGGACGTGAAAGCCATGCTCGACGGCGTGGTCTTTCAGGTACGTGATCGTGCCTGCCAGATCGACTGCCATGGCACCAGGGTACCGCGATCGGGCGCGATAGGGTTCGGCAACCCTTGCGTGAGGTTCTAGCAATGCCGTGGAATTTCGGAGCCGATTGGCACGCCGCCGAGCCGGTCTTTCTCGACGGCAATTGGTGGTACGACGAGCACGACAACGCCTTTGGCTACCGCCTCGGTGGCGACGAGCGTCGAGAGTGGGCCGACACGACCTGGGATTTCCCTGGTCCCGAGCAATACCCCGAGCTGGCGGCAGAGCAGCGTCCGGGGTGGACCGCACCTGCCGGAGAGAAGGCGTTGCGCGAGGCGATCGTGTCCGGCGACCCCCATGCCATCGATCTCGTCGCCGGCCAGCACCCCCAATACCGCTCGACTGCAGACACGCTGGCCGGCCTGCTCTCGCTCAACACCCGGCGCTCATACGCCGGGGAGCTGCTCGACCGAGCCATCCAGTCCGGCTATGAGCCCAAGGACGATCCCTTCATCGAGAGCTATCTCCCGGGCGCCGGCATCGTGGTCCCGATTGCCCCGGGCGTCGTCGTGGCCCTGCCGCTGATGCGCACGGCGGTGGCATTGGCCACCGCAGAGCTGCACCAGGAAGCCCAGGAGTACGAGCGGGCGATCTCCGCACTCGAGCCCGTTGAACGAACCACTCACGTCACCCTGTCGCTGACCGAGCTGCTCGTTGCCGCCGGACGGCATCAAGATGCCGTCGAGCTCACCGAGGCGGTCATCAACACCGACGATGTCGCCGCGCTCACGCTTGCCTACCGCGCAATTGCCCAACGAGAGCTCGGCGACCTCGACGCCGCGGCAGTGACGCTCGAAACGGTGTTCTCCCGGGGCCGCCCATCCGCTGAGGTGATCAGATTTGCCGAGATCGTGCGCCAGTCTCTCACCTCCACACCGAAATGAACGAGCACTTCACCACCCGGACCGTCGACCGGATCGGCCCGAGTGGAAGTGAGACCGTCGATGACCGGGTCGCCGCGGAGGCACCCATGGAGATTCGCATCGGCCGCACCCCAATTGCCGTGCTCATGAGGACGCCCGGCGATGACCCCGAGCTGGTACGTGGATTCGCGCTCACCGAGGGGATCGTGGTGCACCCCCACGAGCTCGCGGGTATCGCCGCGGTGGGCGACGACACTGAGGATGCCCGATACGAGCTCCAGTTCGCCGCCGGTGTCGAGGTAGATCCTGAGCGCTTCAAACGGAACCTGTATGCCACCTCGTCATGCGGGGTATGCGGAAAAGCATCAATCGATGCGGTCCGGATCGCCGCCGCCGCCCCTCCCCCAGGGCCCATCATCACCAGCGATGTTCTCACGTCATTCACCGCCACCATGCGTGCGTCCCAGCCCGGCTTCGACGCGACCGGCGGTCTCCACGCCGCGGCGCTCTTCCGCTCCGACGGCACGATGCTGGCGCTGCGCGAGGACATTGGTCGCCACAACGCCGTGGACAAGGTCATCGGATTTGCCTCCGGGACGGCGTTCCCATTGGTTGACCTCGTCTTGTTCGTCTCCGGACGCGTCTCGTTCGAGATCGTTCAGAAGGCTGCCGTTGCCGGTATCCCGATCATCGCGGGGATCTCGGCGGCGTCGTCGCTTGCGATCGACCTGGCGGAGGAGCTTGGGATGACCGTCATCGGCTTCGTTCGCGACGAGTCATTCAACGTCTACTCGGCGCCGGAGAGAGTCTCATCTGTTCTTGCGTAGCAGACGGCCATATCTCGCTCCTGGCTACGCAAGAACGGTTGGGTGCCGCACATCGATCCCGCCGAAGTACACCCTCCTACCGGGCCGCCTCGAACGGCGACTCCATCTCGGGGATCCCCCATCGCTGGATGGACGCCACCGCAAACAGCACCAGCAACCCGCCGACGATCTGGACCCGTGCGAGTCCCTGATCGAGCAGCACCCAGGCTGCGGCGGCAGCGAACACCGGCTCGGTGGTGGCGATCACGCCGACGATGCCGGATGCAACACGCTGCAGGGCGGCAAACGAGGCGAAGAACGGCACGGTCGTGCCGATGAGGCCGATCCAGAGCAACTGGGCCCAGGCCTTGCCCGACAGGTCGGTCGGAAACGTCCAGAGCGGCTGGACGAGCACCCAGATCACCGAGGCGAACACAAAACCCCACGTCATCACGGTGATGATCGAGTAGCGGTGGCTCAGGCGCTCTCCGAGCACGAGGTAGGTGGCGAAGGTGAGCGCGGCGGCCAGGCCGGCGAGCACCCCGATCCAGTCGGCCCCTTCGAGCTGCCACGCCTGGGTCACCATGAACACACCGATCAGGGCTATCACGGCGGCCGCCCACGCCGCCGGCCGGACCTGCCTCCGCTCGGCGACCACCATCCAGATCAACACGAGGATCGGTCCGAGGAACTGGATCGTCGCCCCGGGCCCGACGCCGAGCAGGTCGATGGCCCAATAGAAGGTGACGTTGACCAGGGCAAGGTTTACCCCGAGGAGAAAGAACCAACGCAGGCCATCTTGGGGGTTTAGCAAACCGCGCCACCACGCCACGGGCACCAGGACCGCGGTGGTGATCAAGGCCCTGCCCTCCGCCACCCTGGCCGGGGATACCTCGCTGAAGAGGTCGGCGGCGACCGCGCCGCTGACACCCCACATGAATGCAGCGGACAGGGCAAGCAGCACTCCGGTTTGTGTCGTGCGGGCCGCGGCCATGGGTCTCCTCACTACGATTCGTGGTCGCGATATGCAACACCGAGCGTAGGTGCGGGGTTCTTATCAGAGAGATGACCACCATCACCGCTCAAGACCTCAACCGCCGTCTTGCCGACGACATCGACAACGCTTTCGCTGACCTGGTGCGGCTGTTGCAGGATGGGATCTACTCGGGAACTCTGCAACTCACACGGAATCGGCACGATGCCCAGGACGTCACGCAGGAGACCTTCGTTCGTGCCTACCGGGCACTCACCAAGTACGACAGCGACCGAATCCGCGGCCTGGAGCTGCGGGCTTGGGTCTGGACAATCGCGATCAACCTGTGCCGAAACCGGGCCCGATCCCAGGCGAGGCGCCCCGAGGTGCTCGGCCTCGCAATCGAGCAGCCGGCGCCGAACGGAGACCCCGCAGCCGCCGCCTCCGAGTCCGCCGACCGAGCCGAATGGAGGCAGTGGCTATCGCAGCTCAACGAGCCGCAACGCAACGCGGTCGTGCTCCATCACGTCGTCGGCTTGCCGCACAACGAGATCGCCAACATCACCGGGAGGAACCCCAGCACGACACGCTCGGATCTCCGTAGGGGACTCGCCGCGCTCCGCACCATCATCGAGGAGGAACCTTCATGACTATCGACATCAGCCAGCGGTTGGAACGGCTGGCCATCGACGCCCCGGACACGCTTCTCGACGGCGTGCTCGACGAGGTTGGCCTGCTCGCCGACGAGTTCACCCTCGTCGACGGGCCGCTTGAACCCGCCTACGTCGCTTGGAGCCGCAACGGGGTCACCGCCTACGTCCCGCAGTCCATTGCGGCCTCGCCGGAGGAGTTCGCAGCAATGCACCCGCGACCGGCGATCTACGCCGATGCCCCACCCCGTTCGCTCGCGATTCATCTCGACCGGGCACTGGAGACCGGAAAGCTCGGCAAGCTTGCCATCGACCTCGATTCGCTCGGAGAGTTCCAGCGCAAGGTGCTCGAGAAGTGTGCCGAGATCCCGCCGGGAGAGATTCGCCCGTACGGGTGGGTAGCGGCCGAGATCGGTAATCCTGGGGCAACGCGAGCCGTCGGAACCGCTCTTGGCCGCAATCCGATCCCGATCCTGATCCCGTGCCATCGGGTGGTCCGAAGCGATGGCACCATCGGCAAGTACGCCTGGGGAACGGACATGAAGCGCGAGCTGCTCAAGAGCGAGGGGCTCGACCCGTCTGCGATCGAAGCGACTGCGAGACGGGGCACGCGTGTCGTCGGGACCGAGACCACCGGCATCTACTGCTATCCCACCTGTCGCCATGCCAAGCGATCGTTCGCCCGCTACCGCGTCGAGTTCCGCTCGACGGAACACGCCGAGGACCAGGGATACCGTGCGTGCAAGGTGTGCCGACCCGCGGCCTGAATGGTCTCGAATATTGGGGTCCCGGGCCGTGAACGGATAGACTTAGGGTATGGAGGCGCGGGGGACAGTACCCGATGGGGCCGCTGGAGCAGGAGGGGGAGGCACGTATGCGCAAGGGGTTGTTTGTATTAGTTGTGCTCGGCACGGTGTTTGCGTCGGTACCGGTGTTCGCGCAGACGGACACCATCGAGATCTTTATTGAGGGGACTGCCCGATTCCCACCCAGGGAAAGGGTTGTGGCGACGGAGACGGTTCCATCGAATCTGGTTGGGGCGACCTGTTCTGGGATCGCAGTTACTAGCAATAATGCCTCAGAGCATCCCGACAACGATTTCATCGTTGCCTCGGGCGGCACGAGCGGAGAAATTCTCGATTGGGAATCGACCGCGGGTGCAACCATCCCGATGGCCGGAACGGTGACGCTTGGGGCGGAAATTACCGTGACGCTTCGGCTTGGATCCGACGACATTTCCAGTGGGGGCGTACTGATCGTCTTGTCGTGCTCGCAACCGGAGCCGCCCACGACGACGACGACACAACCGCCCCCAGATCCGACGACGACCACGACAACAACCGCACCGCCACCTGGGGCAACAACCACGACTGAGCCCCCGCCGACGGGCGGCGTGGCCGCCGGAGGAGGCGGAACGGCAGGTGGCAGCCCGGCTGCGCCGTGGGTCGGCGGAGGGGCGTTGCTGCTGGCCGCGGCTCTCGGTGCCGTGGCGCTCGGACGACAGCTGGTGACGAAGCGGAACTAGTCGAAACGAGAACCAATCGATGAGCGTTCGAGGGCGGGGCCTCTACGTCGCATCTGCGTTGCTGGCGGTAGCCGGAATGGTGTTGCTCGTCTTCGGCTATGTCGCATTAGCGGGCAGTGCACCCGATCTGGAGGCTTCCATAGCAAGCACCTCCGATGGCTTGCACCCTTCCGAGGGCCTTCCCCAGGAAGCAGCAAGCACCGCACCGATCGACGTGCCCGCACCGGTGTTCGATGCGGCTGCGCCGGCATCGGGTACGCCGCTCCCGGCGCTCGAGGTTGTGCCCATCCGCGTGCGCATCCCTTCCATCGAAGTCGACGCACACGTGATCGACCTCGGGCTGGCGCCGGACCGGAGCCTCGAGGTGCCCGAGGACATCAGCGTCACGGGGTGGTACACCGGCAGATCGGTCCCCGGTGAGATCGGGCCGAGCGTTGTCGTCGGTCATATCGATTCGGCCGTCGCCGGTAGGGGGGTGTTCTTCGACCTCCGGCGGCTCGTTGCCGGTGATTCGATCGAGATCGAACGCTCGGACGGCACCATTGCCGCCTTCCGGGTCACCGAGATCACCACAGTATCCAAGGACGAGTTCCCGACCGACCGGGTGTACGGCTCGACCGCGCAACCGACGCTGCGGCTGATCACCTGTGGCGGCAACTTCGACCGCAGCGTCCGCTCCTATGACGACAATGTCATCGTCTACGCCGAGTTTCTTGGCAACCGTCAGGCTCCGAGTTCCCGGTCCTGACTAGTCCGCTACGGAAAACATTCTCACCGCCACCCTTGGTGTTAACGTGGTGGGAAGGGAGCGCGCTCTACCTGGGCCCGGGGGAGTGTGCCGATGGGAGAAGGGGAATGAAACATGCGGAAGGCGCTCATCGCGCTCACCGTACTCGCCGTGCTGGTAGGGGCTGCACCGGCACTTGGCTATGCGGTCGAGTTTGTCATTGATATCGACGTCGCCATCTTCGGCGATGCAGGCGAGGTCATCGAAGTCGCCGAGGTAGCCGTCGAACCGGCGCTCGTCGGCGGGACCTGTGATGGCCAAGGATCCACCGCCAACAATGCATCGGAATGGGATGGCAACGACCTCATCATCGCCACCGGAGGTACCAGCACGGTCATCCACGATTTCGAGGCGGTGGCGCACGCGACCACCGTTTCCGAGGGGACCGTGGTCCTTGGCGATACCGTGACCCTGAGCATTCGCCTTGGCCCGCGCGGCGTGTCGAGCGCAGGGCTACGGCTGGTCTTGTCCTGTCAACCCGTGCCGCCGCCGACGACTACGACGACGACCACTGCGACAACCACGACCACGACAACCACGACGACGACCATTGCGACAACTACGACCACGACGACGCTGCCGCCGCGGGCCGTTGAGCCGCCAGCGACTACGACTCCGCCGCCTACGATCGCTACCGCAACGACGGAGCCGCCGCCGGTGGGTGGCGTATCGGCCGGTGGCGGTGCGGAAGCCAAAACGATCGACGTCAGCGTGGCATGGACGATCGCCGGCGCGCTGGCGCTTCTTGGCGCCCTTGGACTGGCGGCTGGCGGCCGCAGAAGGATCTCAAGCGGCGACTGAACACGTCGAAGATGACGGATGATTCGTGGGGCCAGGAACCCTTACGCGTCGCTGTTGCTGATCGTCGCAGGGGTCGTGATTGCCCTCGCTACCAGCGCAGTGGTGGTGGCACCGCAAGGCTCAATTCAACCAACCGCCGACACGCCGGCGGCCGCAGGACCGCAGGTCCCAGCGCAGTCGACCGCGCCGGTCATCGAGGAAGCGACCGACCCGGCTCCTCCAACCACGACCTCGACCACCACCGCGACCACCACCGCCACCCCGCAGGCCATCGAACCGGTCGAGGCGGCGGCGACGCCGACACCGACGGCGAGTGTCAACGTGGTGCCGACCCGGGTGCGAATCGTCAGCATCGGCGTCGATGCCCCGATGATCGATCTGTTCAAGAAGGCCGACAACACCCTCGAGGTACCGGAAGACATTCAGGTGAGCGGCTGGTACACCGGTCGATCCGTGCCCGGCGAATCGGGGCCCAGCGTTGTCGTCGGCCACGTCGACTCAGCGGCGCAGGGTGCCGGTGTGTTCTACCGGCTCCGCGAGCTCGAGGTGGGCGACCGGATCATCATCGACCGTTCCGATGGCTCGACGGCCGAGTTTCGGGTCACGGATTCCGAGTTGGTCCTCAAAGACCAGTTCCCCACCGAGAAGGTCTACGGGTCGGTCGAGGGGTCGCAGCTGCGCCTCATCACTTGCGGGGGCGCCTTCGATGGAAACGCCGGGTCCTATCTTGGCAACGTCATCGTCTATGCCGAGCACGTCGGCACAACCGAAATGGTGGTGCCGAGATCTTGGAATCTTCACTCCTAGTCGCACTCATCGTCCAACGCCCTACCCTCTCCGGCCATGGACCTGGTTGAGACCATTCGAGCGTCGGTGATCGGCTCGGACTATGCCGTACCGGGGCCGTTCGGGTCTCGCCGCGTCACCTACGCCGACTACACCGCCTCCGGGCGGTCTCTGACGTTCATCGAGGACTACATCCGCCACGTCGTCCTGCCGCTGTATGCCAATACCCATACCGAATCGTCCGGAACAGGGCTACAAACCACGCGCCTGCGGGAGGACGCCCGCCGGCTGATCAAGGACGCGGTCAACGCCGGTGACGAGTATGTCGTCCTGTTCACCGGCTCCGGTGCCACCGGCGCCGTGGCCCACCTCATCGGTGCGCTCGGTCTGAGCATCCCATCCCGGCTCGAGGACGAGTACGGATTGTCGTCGATGATCCCCGCGGAGCAACGGCCGGTCGTCTTCGTCGGCCCGTTCGAGCACCATTCAAACGAACTCCCTTGGCGAGAGTCCATCGCCGATGTGGTGAGGATCGACGAGGACGAGGACGGCCACATCGACCTCGCCCAGCTCGCCGCCGAACTGGCCACCTACGCCGATCGGCGCCTCAAGATCGGGAGCTTCTCTGCGGCGTCGAACGTCACGGGGATCATCTCCAACACTGCCGATATCGCAAGGCTCCTCCACGACAACGGTGCGCTGTCGTTTTGGGACTTTGCGGCCGCTGCGCCGTACGTGGCGATGGACATGTCGCCGGCCGATGATCCCCAGGCCTACCAGGATGCCGTTTTCATCTCGCCCCACAAACTGATCGGAGGGCCGGGCACGCCCGGCCTGCTCGTGGCACGCCGCGAGCTATTCGCCAATCGCGTCCCGGTCGTTCCGGGTGGAGGCACGGTGAGCTTCGTGAACCCGACCGAACACCGCTATATCGACGACATCGAGCATCGCGAGGAGGGGGGTACCCCGAACATCGTGGGCTCGATCCGCGCCGGGTTGGCGTTCCAACTGAAGCAACAGGTTGGGACCGAGCGCATCCGCGCCCTCGAGGAGGACTTCATCGAGCGAGCCATCGCGTCGTGGAGCGCCGATCCGAACATCCTGATTCTTGGCAACCATGAGGCCGATCGGCTTTCGATCGTGTCGTTCGTTGTCCGCCACGGGGACCGCTACCTGCACCACAATTTCATCGTGGCGCTGCTGAACGACCTCTTTGGTATTCAGTCACGCGGCGGCTGCTCGTGTGCCGGCCCTTACGGGCATCGCCTGCTCGGCATCGACATCGATACCTCGCTCGAATTCGAGCGGGAGATCTCCAAGGGCTGCGAGCTGATCAAGCCGGGGTGGGTTCGGGTCAGCTTCAACTACTTCATCACAGAAGCAGTGTTCCAGTTCATCGTCGATGCCGTTCACGCGGTCGCCAACGACGGGTGGCGCCTCCTCCCGAGCTACCGGTACGACATGGACTCGGGTCTTTGGGAGCACCGCGATGGGCGCGGCGATCCTCCGCTGAGCCTGTCCGAGATCGACTACGACGGCGGCGCCATGCACTACACCGTCCAGCCACACCACGATGCCGACTCGGTGCTCGCCGACTACCTCGAAGAAGCGAAGGAGATCTTTGCCGAATCCCACAGCGGCGACGACCTGAGCCCGCCGGACGTCTCGATCGAGTTCGAGTCGCTTCGGTGGTTCCCCTTGCCCCACGAGATCGAGGTTCTCAACCGGTGACGACCAAGCAACCCGACTGGTTCCGGAAGGCAATCGCGGCCCCGTACGAGAGTGGATCCGTTGCGGTCAAAGGAACCGACATCCACTATCTCGAGTGGGGCCAGCGCGGGCTCCCCGGCCTCGTCTTCGTGCACGGCGGTGCCGCCCACGCCCACTGGTGGTCGTATCTGGCACCGTTTTTCGCACATCGGTGGCACACCGTCGCTCTCGATCTCTCCGGTCACGGCGACAGCGGGAGACGGTCCGATTACAGCCACGAGTTGTGGGCGCACGAAGTGCTGTCGGTCGCTGAGGATGTTCGTTTCTCCGGACCGCCGGTTGTCGTCGGGCACTCACTTGGCGGTGTAGTGACGATCGAGACCGCGGCCTCTCATGGTGAGCGAATCGCCGGCGCCGTCGTCGTGGACAGCCCGGTCAGGGGCCCGGACCCAGAATCGCGCGAGGGTGCGTCGGGGGACAGCCCGTTCCGCAAGCCCGGCGTGTACGAAGATAAGCAGACCGCCGTCGATCATTTCCGGCTGATCCCGGAACAGCCGGCGACCAACCAATTCATCCTCGACTACATCGCCAACCACTCGCTGATCCAGACCGACGCCGGTTGGACGTGGAAGTTCGACCCGCGGGTGTTCGAGAAGACGCTCGTCTCGCTTCACGACGAGCTGGCATCGGTGAAAGGCCGCATCGCATTACTCCGTGGCGAGCACAGTGTCATCGTGCCCGACGACGTCGCCGAGTACATGTACGACCTCATGGATCGAAACGCCCCGGTCGCGTCCATACCGGATGCCTATCACCACCTCATGGTCGACCAGCCGCTCGCCTTTGTCGCCGCGCTTCGCACGCTCCTGGCCGATTGGGAACATTCGGTCCCGCGCGCACGGCTGTAGAAAGCCAAATGATCGACCGATAAACCAGACGAACCGGGAAAGGGCTTGCTGTGCGCCCCACCGCACCTTCAAAACTGAACCTCGAACAGGCCTATGAGGCCGCCTATCTGTGGCTGTTCCATATCGACCAGGCTCCTACCAACGTCGTCGAGAAGCCCCCCGAGATGGTCGAGTTGTATTCTGAGGAACTGGTCATCTGGGTCCGGGCAGGGGCCGAGGTGACACAACGGGCAATCATCGCGTTCCTGCAGCTCGATGACGAACGCAAGAAGGTCATCATCTCCGCCACCGGCTACAGCCCCGGGGCGATCAGCGTCAGCGAAACACAGGGCCTGGCACTCTTCACGATGGGAGCAGACGGCTCGGTACATGCCGAAACCGGGCACGCCGTCATGATGATGCCGCTCGAGACGCCACCCGCACCCTTCGCGATCCCGCCGGAAGAGGAAGAGGTCGTGACGTCGGCCTCCTGGGGGACAACGAAGTTCGACAGCGACGTCTGGGTGGACTGTCCCGAGTGCGGGACCAACCAGCACGTCTCGCTCAAGTCGTGCCGCGTCTGTGGAACGAGACTCGTCGTCGAACCGGTCATACCGGTTACGGGGCCAAAGTATGAGTGCCGCGTGTGTGGCTCTCACGACATCGAGGTCCTGACCGGCCTGCCGCCTACCCCGGAGCCAGATGAGGCTGCGAAGACCGACCCAAAGGACAACGACAAGTTCGACAGCAGGCGATAACGGCGCACACCGATCGGTCCCGGTCGTCTCGAAGCGGGCAGTCACTACGCGAAGATACGAGCACGAAAGTCGGGCCTGCGACTCGCGACTCGGGACTCGGAATCCGCCGCTGCGAGCAGCGGTTGGTCGTCTCATGACCCGGCTCGCCGTCCCCTTTGCCGGCAAACGCGTGGAGGCCGTCGACACCTCCTCGTGGCTCCGGCTGACCACGGCGGGAGCCGTGTTGTTCGGCCCGGCGAGAATGGCATTGATCAAGGCCGCCCGCAGTGGCGACCGCGGTCGGCTCCACCGGATGGAACGGACGTGGGCGATGGCGGCCTCGAGGGCGCTGGGGCTGCACGTATCGGCTCGAGGACTCGACAACGTCGACCCAGCCGAGCAGTATCTCGTGGCACCGTTGCACGAGAGCTTCGTCGACGCGTTGTGTGTCCTCGGACTCCCGCTGGATCTGGCTTTTGCGGCGAGAGATGAGCTGTTCGACTGGCCGACCCTCGGCAAATATCTGCAGGCCGCCGGTCAGGCCAATATCCCCACCAACCACGGGCCGGCTGCATATCGGGCAATCCGGCGCGGCGCCGAGAGAGCCTTCGATGCCGGCGAGAGCTTCGTTGTCTTCCCACAAGGCACGATCCTCGGCATCGAAACCTCCTTCCGACCGGGCGCGTTCAGGGTGGCAGAGCAGCTTGGCCGGCCCGTGCTTCCGATCGCCGTCAGCGGAACCCACCGGGTTTGGGAGCATCCGTTCGGACCAACCGTGCGTAGGGGCGTGCATGTCAGCTTCGACGTGCTCGAACCGGTAGCACCGACCGACATCGCCGATAGGAGCCGACAGGTCGAGCGCGCCATCAAGCAGCGGGCCTTGAAATCAACAAACGAGCCCCGTCGCTTCGATCCCGACCGTGATGGCTGGTGGGATGGGTATCCCTACGAGATCGATCCCGACTTCCCAGAGCTTGCCGAGCGAGTTGCGCGCCACCGGGCCGGTCTCCTCCCCCGAGGCGCTGCCGGACGGACGCCCCCATCGTGACAAAAAGGCATCCCCGGGCTCAGGTCAGCGCACATGGGGGAATCGAACCCTGGATTCGCTGCCTCCTCCACGATCATCGGGCCCTGGAGGGCTTCTTGCGGCGGGCGCGCTTCGCCTCGTATGCGTCCATTCCGCTCACTTTGAACGCAGCACCCGCCGACTCGAGTTCGGCGGTCAGGGATTCAATGAATTTCTGGGGCAAGGCGGCGAAGCCGCTCAACGGCACAAGCTCGCCGCGGGCGAGGCGAGCGAGCTGGTCACTGTCCACGGGGATCGGTGGTGCGGCGGCCAGGGGGTTCTCCGGATCCGGCTCCTCGTCGAGGGTGGTCACGACGCCTGGCCCGACGTCGCGGAGCGACAGCCTGACGTACCAGGGCAGCACCGTTGCACTCTCGTCGAAGTCGACCGAGATCTCGCGGATGGCGGTGAATGGGATTCTGAAGGCCCAATCGCGGAGCGGGCCACCGGCCACAACGAAGAGTGCATCATCCGAAAGCAACCAGAACAGCACGAAGCCCTCCCGGTCGCGGCGATCAAGACCCGCCGCCGACCGGTCAACCGTCTCGCCTCCCACGAGCAACGGCTTGACCTTGGCTCGCGCCTCAGTGCGGCCAAGCTCTAGAACCTTCTGCTTGAACGCTTCGAGCAGTGCCATGACCTCAGGGTAGCGAGTTGGATTCCGGGCCTCCGGTAGGGTGCCGGCGGATGTCGAACGAACCCGCAGCGCGTCCACCGGCCGGCCAGCCCCCAGCCCTCGTTCCAAGGGATCCACGGAACTCCTGGACCCTCGATGACTGGGATCGGATGTGGCGCCGATCGAGATGGCTGCAACGGCCACCGAACCCGCACCTGATCCATGCATGGCACATTCTGGGGATCGTTGCCTTGACCGGCTACGCCAACGTGGTTGCCAATCGCTTCCTCGACTCGTTCTGGTATATCCCGTTCAACCTGGCCATCGTCGGTGTGGCAATTGCCATCGCTCGCCATGCCGGCGTCACCTGGGTCGACATGGGTATGTGGCCGGAGCGATTCGGCAAAGGGCTGAAGATCGGCGGGGTGGTGATGGCGATCATTGGCGCTGGTGTTCTGATCGGCGTTGCCCTGCCGGTCACCAGGGAGTTCTTTCACGACGATCGCGTCATCGACGCGTCGACGTGGCTGGTGCTGTTCAACGCTCTGATCCGAATTCCGATCGCAACGGCCTTCTACGAAGAGATGCTGTTTCGCGGCGTGCTGTTCGGCATGTTCGCTCGAAAGTGGCCGCCGCTGTGGGCGGGGCTGGCGTCGTCGCTGCTGTTCGGGCTGTGGCACATCCTTCCGACCATCGAGACCCTGGACACGAACCCGGCCGGCGACTTGTTCAACGGTGTCGCCGGTTTGGTCGTCGCCGCCCTCGGGGCGGTCGTCGGCACCGCCATCGTCGGCCTCGGGTTCCTATGGCTCCGACTCAGAGCGAACAGCACGATCGCCCCCATCCTGGCCCATATCGCAACGAATTCATTTGCGCTCCTCGCCGCCCTCTTCGTGGTGCGCGCGTTGTAGCCAAGGAGAGGCGGTGCAGGGTTCGTCTCCTCCCCTGTTGTGTTGGGGGACGTGGTAGCCGACCATCGGGACTGACGCCTCTTTGCCTCACCCCTCAGCGGGAGGTGCCGAGCGAAGCGAGGCGGAGGGGGTCAAGGCGTTGTAGCTCCCACGGCTCGCCCCCTCCCCGCCTCTTTTTGCCTACCCCCTCAGGGGGAGCTGCCGAGCGCAGCGAGGCTTCTTTCTTTGCCTACCCCTCAGCCTCAGGGGGAGGTGCCGAGCGCAGCGAGGCTTCTTTCTTTGCCTCCCCCTCAGGGGGAGGCAACCGAGCGCAGCGAGGCGGAGGGGGTCAAAGCGTATTCGCGACCACGGCTTGACCCCCCTCCCCGCCTGGCGGCGGGACTCCCCCCTGCGGGGGGAGCAAAGAGAAGGCCGCGGCGTTGAGAGCGAGATCGTCGCACTATCGCGAAATGCGTCCCCCTCAGCGGGAGGTGCCGAGGGCAGCGAGGCGGAGGGGTCAAAGCGTTGTCGCGACCACGGCTTGACCCCCCTCCCCGCCTGGCGGCGGGACTCCCCCCTGCGGGGGGGCAAAAGAGAAGTCGACACCATGCGTCGCAGATCACGAAACAGGACATCTTGCGGAAGCAGACGCGCCGGAGGGACGCCGTAGCGTTCCTCACAGCACGTTTTCTGATCGGCGTAACCGTTGTAAGTATACGTTGTAAGGGTACATTGTAAGCGTATGGCGTAAGTTACTGTATACGCCGTAAGTTCGTCAAGCGAAAGTGTGGTCCCGACCAATCTCGACCGGAGTTTGAGTCAGGCGGTGGGGTGGAGGTGCTCGAGGCCGTCGAGGATCAGATCGAGCCCGAACTCGAAGTCGTTCTCGTCGTAATCGGCCGACTCGATGTGGTGGTTGATGTGCTCGACGAGATAGGGATAGTCGTCGACCGGGATTCCCAGGAGGAACTGGGCGGCGAGATCGGGGAGGTCCTCGGCCTCGATGGGGAAGTTGATCTGTTGGATGGTGAAGCCCACGACGTAGATGTCGAGGACGTGAAAGGCGTGGTGGGTCATCACCACCGAGAAACCCGCTTGCCGAAGCGTTCCGAGGATCGAGTCCATATATCGCAACCTGGCGGGACCGACTGCGTCGGGCCCCGTCAACTGGAGGCCGGCTGCCCAGGTGTGGCGCAACAGCACTTCGCGGGCCGAGATCGCCGTCTGTCGCAGGGCCGCCTTCCAGTCGTCCTGGCGGGGGGGCAACTCGTACTCGCTCACCACGAGATCTTGGATGCCGTCGAGAATGTCGTCCTTGTTCGCCACATGGTTATACAGAGACATCGCCTCGACCCCCAGTTCCTCGCCGAGCTTGCGCATGGTGAGGGAATCGATCCCGTTGGCATCGGCGAGGTCGATGGCGGCGCGTAGCACCCGCTCCCTGGTCAGGGGAATGCGGGGCTCGGCGGTCCGGTCGGTTTGGGTGGCCATCTGCATCCTCCTCGTGTTCACACTCTAACGTACAAGGTAAGTTTGGGCCAAGGTCTTTGCACCCTCTTGACGAACTTACGTCGTACGTGTAGCTTACACCATACACTTACAGCATACGCTTACAATGTACATATGCAATCAAGGAGAGCAACAATGGCCAGCAAGCCAACGGTTCAGGAGACCACGATGAAAGCGATCGTCTACCACCAGTACGGCACGCCCGATGTGCTCGCGCTCGAAGAGATCGACACGCCGGTTGTGGGAAACAATGAGGTTTTGATCCGAGTCCACGCCTCTTCGGTGAACGCCGGGGATTGGCACATGATGACCGGCACCCCCTACATGATTCGCCCGATGGCAGGGCTGCTGAAACCGAAACGCAACATCCCGGGCGGGGATGTCGCCGGACGGGTCGAGGCGGTCGGCGCCGACGTGACCCAGTTCGCACCGGGCGACGAGGTATTCGGCGAGATCGAGGGTGGGGCATACGCCGAGTACGTCGCGGTCCCCGCACACGATATCGTGCTGAAACCGGCCAACTTGACCTTCCAGGAAGCCGCAGCCGTACCCGTTGCGGGGCTCACCGCCTTGCAGGGCCTTCGTGAGCATGGCCGGCTTCAATCCGGCCACAAGGTCTTGATCAACGGTGCTTCGGGCGGCGTCGGCACGTTTGCCGTCCAGGTCGCAAAGGCCCTCGGGGCCGAGGTCACCGCCGTGTGCAGTACAGCGAACGTCGAAATGGTTCGATCGATCGGGGCAGACCACGTCATCGACTACTACCGAGAGGATTTCACGAAAACGGGACGGCGCTACGACCTGATGTTCGACGTGGCGGGGAACCGTTCTGTGGCCGACTGCAAGAGCATGTTGGAGCCAGGCGGCACCTACGTCCCCGTCGGCGGGCGGATGGGCCGGGTGCTCGGGCCGCTTCCTCGCTTGGTCCGAGCAGCGCTCGCCTTCCGGTTCGGGAACCAGCGGCTGGCGTGGTTCGTGGCGCGCATGGACCAGGAGGACATGACGTTCTTGGCAGAGCTTCTCGAGTCCGGACAACTCAAACCCGTCATCGAAAACACCTACTCGCTCACCGAGGCCGCAACGGCTCTGCGCCATGTGGGCGGCGGGCATGCAAAAGGAAAGAACGTCATCACGGTGTAGCGCGGCGCAACCGCCGCAACAAGCCGGGCTCGCAACTACGAAGGAAGAGACAGGATCATGGAACCATCCACCAGGCCCGCAGCTGCTCAGGAGACACAGATGAAGGCGATTGTCCAACACAAGTTTGGCTCGCCGGATGTTCTTGAGCTCCGGGATATCGACAAGCCGGCAATCGGAGACGATCAGGTGCTGATTCGGGTGCGGGCTACATCGGTGAATCCGTACGACTGGCACATGATGACCGGCACGCCATACATCGCCCGCATCTCGGCCGGTCTGCTCAAGCCGAAGCAGACGACGCCGGGAGTGGACGTCGCCGGCACCATCGAAAGCGTCGGCAAGAACGTGACGCAATTTCAACCGGGCGACGAAGTGTTTGGCGGGAGCCCCGGCGCCTTCGCCGAATATGCACGCGCCCGCGCAGAAGGGATCGTGCTGAAGCCGGCCAATCTGACCCACGAACAAGCTGCTGCGGTAACCCTGGCCGGACTGACCGCCCTCCAGGGGCTTCGCGACAAGGGGCGGATTCAGCCCGGGCACCGGGTGTTGATCAACGGTGCTTCGGGTGGCATCGGCACCTTTGCCGTCCAGATCGCCAAGGCGCTCGGGGCGGAAGTGACCGGGGTTTGCAGCACCAGGAACGTGGACATGGTGCGGTCGATCGGGGCCGACCATGTGGTCGACTACACGGCCGAGGACTTCACCGAGCGTGGGCAGCACTATGACCTGTTCCTCGATCTCGTTGGCAATCGGTCGCTGTCCGAGTGCGGGAACGTCTTGACCCCCGATGGGGTCTACGTGGCAGTCTCTGGGCCGAAGAAGAATCGACTGCTCGGACCACTGATGCGTACGCTTCGGTTGCTGTTGGTTTCGCGATTGGGAAGCCACAAGATGGTGGGGATGCTCACGGGCCGGACCCAAGAGGATCTCTTGTATCTCAAGGATCTTCTCGAAACGGGGAAGGTCACACCGGTGATCGATCGCCAGTACGGATTGGCGCATGCCCCTGAAGCCATGCGCCATCAGGGTGAAGGTCACGCCCAGGGAAAAACCGTCATCACCGTGTAAGCAGGATCACCGCTCAGATTCCCGGGATGCCGGTGAGCGAACGCTGCCGGGCCAACGGACCGCGCCGATCGGCGCTTCGGCCTGCCCAGGCCCGGTGCGCGATCCGCGGCTGCGGTGTTTGACACCTGCTTCGAGATCCGCGAGAGTTTCCCGGGTAATGAGCGAGGAGGCCGATACGGTGTTCAACAAGATCGCACCCAACCCACAGCCAGCGGCCTACGCGCGCGCCCGTTTCCGGTTCTGACCTGAAGCAGCGCCCAAGCGAGAAGCCGCCACCGGGGCGGCCTTTTTGATGGCCGCCGCATCCGCCCGACACCAGATCAGGACCCAGGAATGATCCCCGTACGAAGCTACTTCAGACTGCTCAGCAAGTACTTGCGGCCACAACGCGCCCGCGTGGTACTGCTCGGCATCCTGCTCGTCGGGGTGATCGGGCTTCAGCTGATCAATCCGCAGCTGATCAAGCGCTTCATCGACACCGCGATCGATGGCGGGGACACCTCCAACCTGATCCCGCTTGCGGTGACATTCGTGCTCATTGCGGTGATCCAGCAGGCGCTGGCGATCTGGTCGACCTACCTCGCCGAGGACATCGGCTGGAGCGCGACCAACCGGCTCCGATCAGAGCTCACCGACCACACGATGCGCCTCGACATGGGGTTCCACAAGGGCACCTCTCCCGGCGAGCTCATCGAGAGGATCGACGGGGACGTGACATCGCTTTCCAACTTCTTCTCGGCAATGATGATCAAGGTCGTCGCCAACGGCGCCCTGCTCGTCGGCATCCTGGTGATGCTTGCATTGGAGAGCTGGATCATCGGGCTCACCGTCGCGGTGTTCACCGTCCTCGCGATGTTGGCCATGTCGGTGCTGCACCACATCGCGGTGCCATGGTGGAAGGCCGTGCGGGCGACCTCCGCCGAGACCTTCGGGTTCCTCGGAGAAGTCGTCGAGGGCACCGAGGACATCACCGCCAACGGCGCCGGCCCCTACATCAGCGGACGGTTTGACAATCTTCATCGGCGCTGGCTGCCCCAGACGGTCAGAGCCTGGATGGGCTGGGCAATGATGTGGTCAACCAACATCGTGCTGTACGGGGTGTCGATGACGATCGTGTTCGTCCTCGGCACCTGGCTCTTTGGCATCGGCACGCTGTCCATCGGCGCGGTCTACGTCGTGTTCCACTACACCGAGATGACCCGGTACCCGATGGACCAGATCCGCAACCAGCTCGAGGACCTTCAGAAGGCCAGCGCGGCCATCGATCGGGTCGCCGAGCTGCTCGACAAGACCACACGGCTCAAGCCGGCGGGAGATACCCCGGTGCCGGAGGGCGCCCTCGGCGTGGTCTTCGACCGGGTCGAATTCTCCTACAACGACGGCGAGTCGGATGAGATCGTCCTCGACGACGTCAGCTTCGATATTGCCCCGGGACGCGTCGTCGGCTTGCTTGGGCGCACCGGCAGCGGCAAGTCGACGATCGCCAGACTCGTCACGCGCCTCTACGAGCCGCAGGGAGGCACGGTGAGCGTTGGTGGCGTAACGACCTGGGACGCCCCGATCGACTACTTCCGCAAGCGGGTCGGCATGGTTACCCAGGACGTGCAGCTATTCCGTGCATCGGTACGGGACAATCTGACCTTCTTCGACGCGACCATCCCGGACGCCAGGATCCTGGAGGCGATCCATCGCCTGGAGCTCGAGGACTGGCTCGCCTCACTGCCTGATGGCCTCGAAACCGTGCTGCAGTCGGGCAGTGGGGGTCTGTCGGCAGGCCAGGCTCAGCTGCTGGCCTTCACCAGGATCTTCCTGGAGGATCCGGGCATCGTTGTGCTCGATGAGGCCTCCTCTCGGCTCGATCCCGCGACCGAGGCCCTCATCGAGCGGGCCGTAGATCACCTCCTCGAGGACCGCACCGGCATCGTCATCGCCCACCGGCTCGGCACCGTCACGAGAGCCGACGACATCCTCATCCTCGACAGCGGCCAGGTCGTTGAGTACGGGCCGAGGATTCGCCTCGCCGCCGATGCCGAATCGCGATTCTCCCGGCTGCTTGCCACGGGTATGGAGGAGGTGCTGGCATGACGGCGCGAACCGACGTACCGATCGGGCGCATCGTCTGGGCGCTGATCCGAAACCAGCCGGTCCGATACGGCTTCAGCCTGGCCATGTGGATCACCATCTGGACGATGCCGATCCTCGCCGGCTTCATTGGGGCGGCGTTCTTCGACATGCTCACCGACGAGACCGCAGGGTCTAACGTGTTGACACTCATCGCCGCGATATGGGCCTATGTCGCGGCACGGATCGTCGTGGTCTTCATCGGGATGCGCCTCCAATCGGAGCTGCTGTTTCGCGCCGGGGCCGGACTGCGCAGCACCATGCTTGGTTGGATCTTCTCGCTGCCGGGTGCGCAGTCCGTAGAAGAGACACCCGGCGAAGTGGTGTCGCGGTTCCGTGATGACGTGGAGCACACCCTCGAGGCCGTCGACTTCACGGTCGATCTCGCCGGTGCGACCATTTCGGCGATCATTGCCATCGTCATCCTCTTCACGATCGATCCGGTCATCACCCTGGCGGTGTTCGCTCCGCTGGTCGTGGTGATCCTCGTCGTCAGCCGAACCGGGTCGACCGTTCGCAGGTACCGGAGGGCAGCCCGCGACGCGACCGAGGCAATCACCGGCTTCCTCGGCGAGACCTTCGGGTCGGTGCAGTCAATCAAGGTGGCGGGGGCCGAAGCGACCATGGTCGATCACTTCAACGAGCTCAACGAGGAGCGAAGAAAGATGATGGTGCGCGACCGCACCTTCAGCTCGGCGCTCGAGGCGGTTTTCCGCAACACGGTCAGCATCGGCACGGGCCTGATCCTGGTGCTGGCTGCTGCCTCGCTTGCCCAGGGCGGCGAGGACGGGCTCACGATCGGGGAGTTCAGCCTGTTCGTGTTCCTGCTAGCCGCCGTCACCGATTCGATGTACTTCATTGGCATGTACATCGCCAGGCTCAAACAGGCGTCCGTGTCCGCGGAGCGAATGCTGCTGCTGATGCGCGGAGCGGAGTGGGGAGATCTGGTGATTCCGCACGACCTCGATGGCGACCCGACGGCGCCTGCGGCATCGGCTCCGGTCGCCCCGACCGTGATCTCGCCAAACGGGGCGCCGCTTCTGTCGACGAGCGGCCTCAGCTTTCGCTATCCGAGCTCTGGCAAGGGCATCGAGAGCGTTGACCTCACGGTGCCGAGCGGAGACTTCGTGGTGGTCACCGGCCGCATCGGCGCAGGCAAGACCACACTGCTGCGGACGATCCTCGGCCTGCTCCCCGCCAATAGCGGCTCGATCAATTGGCACGGTACGGCCGTGGACGACCCGGCGACCTTCATGGTGCCGCCCCGGGCCGCATATACCCCACAGGTGCCGCGGCTGTTCTCGCTGACCCTGGAACAGAACCTGCTGCTCGGTCTCCCGATCGATGACGACGAGCTGGACCGGGCCATCTACACCGCAACCATGGAAGACGATCTGGCGGCGATGCCCGCCGGCCTGCAGACGATGGTCGGCCCGCGCGGCGTGCGGCTTTCCGGCGGTCAGGTGCAACGGTCGGCGGCGGCACGCATGCTCGCCAGAGAGCCGGAGCTGTTGGTGTTCGACGACCTGTCGAGCGCCCTGGACGTAGAGACCGAACAGAAGCTGTGGGACCGGCTGTTCACCGACACCGGCAGCGCCACGGCCCTCGTCGTCTCGCACCGCAGGCCGGCGCTACGACGCGCCGATCTGGTGATCGTCATGAACGACGGGCGCATCGAGGCAAGCGGGACCGCCGACGAGCTGCTCGAGACCAGCCAGGAGTTCCGCCGGCTGTGGTCGGGTGACTTCGGTTCCGAGTAGCCCTGCTCACCGAGCGGAGATGTCGCGCTGCTCGGCGAATCGCCCGAAATAGGAGGCGCACACCGTCCGATCGGAGAGGGTCGCGGCGTGAAACCCAAAGCCCACACCGGACCTAAGCCAGGGGCTTTCGACCCTAACCCGGCCGCGAAGTACCCGATACTCTCCGTAGCAAGCAGTAATCAGCGCCTTCGCCGGGCGAGTTCTAGGCATGGCAGGTTGCTTGTGGGGTCGCGCGGGCGTTGGGGTGGGGAGAACCCTCTATATCGATCTGAGTCCCACAGAATATGCTCGGGCGTAGCGCAGCGAGTCTGTGGATGAACGGAGGTATGCCGTGGGCATAATCCGAAGCGACGGTTTGCAGCGTCGAGCCTTGTTGCTGGTGTTGGCTGTCTTGACGGCGGGGACGTCGGCGTGTTCTTCAGGATCAGCGTCTTCTGACACATCCTCGAGCGCGCCCGACTCCGCCACACCGGTCACCACGGTGTCATCGACATCGTCAAGTGAGGCTCCATCGACCACCTTGGGCATTGATCCGCTCGATGCGACCTTCGTTGAGATGGTCGAAGAGGAATGGGGGTTCACACCGGATGCTGAGATGATCGTCCTCGTTCGAGATCATGTGAAGCGAAGGGACGAATTAGCCGCTGAGTTGAAATGCATAGAGCTACAAATCGCGGTGAGTGAGCTACTCGACGAGTACGACAACACGGATGGGGCCCTTCCCCACGATCAATGGAACTTCATCGTGAGCGGCGCCGCGGTCGTCTATTCAGCGGACGGCGCCTGGGTCGCCTCTGTACTCGAGGGCGAATGCCTTGAGGAAGTAGCCCTGGAGATCGTTCGGGTATTCCAACCCGAGCACTTATCAAGCTTGGACGACGAAGCCATCATCGAAGCTCTAACGATTTGGCAGGACCGGGTCATTGAAGCCGTGGACGACGGCACCGACGCGGAGAGTTTCGCCACCACAATGGAACTCGCTGCCACCAGTGACACCCCCGAAGGTGTCGATCCTGAAGAATGGCGCGCCTCGGTCGCGCTGATTGTCGGGGCGACTGCAGTGCTCTTTGACCCAGGCGATCCGTATGAGCGATTCGTGCCCGCAGTGATGGATGCCGCGCGCTATCCGAGCTTCAACGAGCTGTTCCAGGCAGCGGCCGCGTTCTCGATCCAGGGCTACCTGATCGACCCCGACACCATCTCCGAGGTGGATGCTCTTGAAGAGTCGCTAGAAGAAGTCGAAGAGACAGGTGCCCGGCTTTGGATGGTGGCCCTTGGCTCTGAGCCACCAGGTGGCGCCACCGACCTCGCCGAACAGATCTTCCAGTTCGTCGTCGGCGAAGGCACTGTCGTTGTCATTGCTCCCGAGTCCATCGGATGGGCCTCCGACCGAGAGACGTGGACAGAAGGCCAACTTGATGACGCTACGAAGACGGCCTTCGAGGGTGGCTCATATGACGAAGCGGCCGCCTTGTTCTTCGCAGCATTGGAAACCTGAACCGTCCCCACGCGCCCATATCGGCGGTGGTCTCAGGGGGTCATGGCAACAGGTCGGCGAGTTTCTCGGATGGTGACATCCAGCCGAGGGTTTGTCGAGGGCGTCTGTTGAGTGAGTCGGCGGCAGCATCGAGCTCGGCTTGGGTGAGGCCGGCCATGTCGGTGCCTTTGGGGAAGTCTGTCGCCGTCGGTAAGGACAGGAATGATTCGACCGGGATCCTTGTGCTCCAGCCAGTACTCCACCTCGTTGTTCACCCACGGCGACTCCGCAGCATCAGGAGAGAGGAGTAGGACGAACCAGCCCGATTGGTCGAGTGCATCGGTGATCGACGACCACAGATGCGGGTTGGCACTCAGCGACGACTCGTCGCGGAAGATCCGCAACGCCCGGCGCTTCCACCAAGGCTTGGCAAACCGCTGCAATCCGGCCTGGAGACGCGGAGCCAGTAGGTCGTCGGCGGCGTGGCTGTAAGAAATGAACCCGTCATAGACCAAGCCCCCGGGCGCCCCACGCTCTTCCTGCGAAGTGTCGGCTTCTGCGGTCGCCATCTGTGTCCTCCGACTCTACACAGCGATCATCACAGATGCCCCTAACAAGCCGCTTACAGGTAGCGCATATGTGCTGCCGGACGCTGTTGCGGTGGCTCGGGGTTCAGGCCGCGCCTGACCGCGTCAACAGTTGGCTTGATTGAACGGGCAGCCGGTTGCTTGGACCTCGGCGGCCCATTCGTCCGCGTACTGTGCGTTGATGCGGCCATGCTCGTTGGCTTCCTCCAGCGACGACCAGTTGCCGAAGCCGGCGGCGAGAGCGTCATCGGGGTGGTTCTCTTTAATCCACGCATCGAAGAAGACGCCGACGAAGGTGAAGTCGGGGTCGCCGTACAGCTCGTGGAATTCGCCGATGCCGTCCGGCGTGATCTTCATCGTCGTCGTTGTTGGCACAGCAACCGCTTCGACAGCCTGTGCGGGAGCATCGTGAGTCCCGTGGTCACATTCGACGGTCACCACTCCCGGGGCTTCGTCGATCACCACGCAGTCGTGCGTGGTCATGATCGTGCCCTGAGCCGTGTTCCAGACCAATTTCTCCTCCCAAAAGGCGCGCAAGTTCGGCTCAGCCGAATCACCGACGTGCTGGAATGCGAAAGTGGCGTCCGGGGTGAACAGGCCCATCACTGCTTCGCTGTCGCCGGCGTTGAATGCCGCGAAGTAGCCGTCCTTTACTCTCAACGCCGCATCGAAGGCGGCAGCGGACGATTCCTCCGAGAGCTCGCTGGTCGTCGTGGTCGTCGTGGTCGGCTCGATCTGAGTCGTAGCAGTCGGCTGGGTAGTGGCCGACGTCGTGGTGGCGGCAGTTGTCTCAGCGGTGTCACTTCCGCTGCAGGCGGCTGCCACAAACCCAAGGCAACGGCCACGGTCGTCAATCGGTGAAGCTGCACTTTCATCCTCCGTTCGATCTCGCGGCTTCGTCAGGGCAACGTGCCGATCCAAAGGACGGCGGTATCCAAGTGTCCTTGCTGTAGCACGACGAAGTCATCGGCGATTCCCACCATATGTAGGTATCCTGCTTCTGGATCGAGCTCGGGCGGGTTCCAGCGGTTCCAGGTGGTTCCATCCTCGGAGAAGAGGATCTCGTCCGCGGTTGCACCGCCACCCTTCTCCGGCACCAACCCGACCAACCCGAAGTCGCCTACCCAGTAGTCCATGTCGTTCCTGACGATCCCAGGCAGCAACTCTTGTGGTGTGGCTTCGATCGTCCACACACCCTGGTTCGAAAAAGAGATCGGCGTTCCGGCCCATACCGCGAGGGGGCCCAACCTCCAAAAATCTCTTTCAGGCAGGAGGGTTCCTTCTGTCCAGGCCGTACCGTCTGTGGTTTCCCACAAACGGGAACCAGAGGTGGCGATGAAGCCGTCCGGTGTCGCCTCGATTTCGGAGATCCCAGCACCGTTTGCGCCATCCAGGGGTCCGGCAGCGTCCAGGGCTTGCCATGTCTTTCCGTCTGGGCTGAACCATGCGAGTCCTCGGGAGACACTTCCTTCCGGATCCTTGCTGATGCTCTGCAGGAGCGGTTCGATGAGCGGTTCCCAACCGGGATCAGCTTCCATGTAGCTGAAGAGTTCCGTGAACCCCGCGTCGTCGAGGCTGATCTCGACGATCTCGCCTGTCGGTTCCATGTCGGGCTCGTTGAAGAACTCAGCGATGATGACACCCCGGTCGAGGTCGACCGTCGTCTCAACATGTATTCCGTCATCGGGATCGATCAGGTTGGAACCAAACCCGCCACCTACCACCAACGCGAGCCTCCCGGTGACGATGATCCCTTGTGGCCCTGTCGCCATCTCGCCGACATCAGCCTGGAAACACCCGGCGACACTGGCTTCTTCAGCTACAGGCAACGGGATCTTGCTCGATGTCCAGTCAACGCCGTTCGTTGATGTGTTGACCTCGAAGAACGCGTCGCTTCCGGCGCACCCGCTGCCAATAGCTGGCACGGCGCTCGCCGCGCTCACCAGGCGAACGCCGTCAGTCTTGAGTTCACGGCCATCTCCTGCCGGGAAGCCAGGCAGCAGATCCCAAGTAACCCCGTCGCTGGACCGGAACAGGTCATCACCCGAGATCGCGTACAACGCACCTTTGAACCAGACCCCGTCCTGGAAAAGCCGGGGCGCATCGGTTTGCACGAATTCGAGTTTCGGTCCTTCACCGGGGGGCGGCACCGGTACGGTCGCCTCGGTGGTCGCTGTGACAGTGGTCTCGGTGACACCCTCAGCCTCAGGAGCGGTGGTCGCGACGGGAATCGTGGTTTCTGCAGGCTCGCCGGAGGGCGGCACAGCCGTACCGCTGAGTGGTGATAGCCAAGCCGCAGCACCCACCAGGATCACAATCAGCGCGGCAGCCGCCATAGCGACCAGCCACCCGAGGTTGCGTTGCGCTGGGAGGGGTGCGAGCGGTTCCGGTGCCTTCACGACGTTGGTTGCCGGGTTGGGGAGGTCCTCGACGAGTGCCTCGGAGTAGACGCGGATCTGATCCAAGAGCGGGGTTTCGTTCATGGCGACTCCTTCAGGGCGCGTCGCAGCCGAGCGATGCCTCGTTCGAGATGGTTCTGCAACGTCGTGCGTGAGACCCCCAGAAGGTCTGCTACCTCGCGCTGAGTCCAGTCCAAGCCGTGGACCAGAATCACTGCGACCCGTTGCCGTTCAGGAAGTGACGCCAAGGCGGCTGGGAGTTGCGGTTCCACCTCCGGCATCCGAAAGACTTCCACCGCTGGGAGGATGGGTGTGCGACGACGGATACGACGGGTCCGGCTCCGTCCTACCCGATAGAGGTATCCAGCCGGGTTCTCCATTACCGAAACGCGACCCCAATGCTCCCAGGCGTATGCAAACGCCTCGGAGGCGGCTTCAACGCCGTCGCTGCGACCAAAGCGAGCCACAAATGCCTGTTTCAGTCCCGGCTCGACACGAGCCACGAAAGCGTCGAATGACTCAACAGTCGCCGCAACCGTGATCTCAGGTTTCTCGCTCTGCAGACGCCCCTCCGGTCTCACTGATATAAGCCGTGGCGGGCACAGAATGACCACAAGAAAATCTGAGGATGGCAGATCTGGCAGCGTCGGAGAGAGGATGTCTCCTTCTCGCCGACCTCACCGGGTATACCGGATACCTAAGCGGCACCGAGTTGACTCATGCCGAGGATGTAGTTGCAGACCTCCTCAAGACAATCCTGGGCTCAGTCGAACCGATTTTTCAGCTGTCGAGGCTCAAGGCGATGCAGTGTTTGCTTAACTTCCCCAAAGGCACTGACCTCTCGGAGGTCACCCAAGACCAACTCGATCACGCTGCCCACTCCCTTAGCACTTGACCTCGACAAACCCTCGGCGACATGACACCATCAGAGAAACTCGCCAAACGTTGCAATGACCCCCTGAACCGCCGGCAATATGCGCTCCCTGACTCCTGTCAAGGTGGTCGGTTTCCACCGTCTGCGCAGACCGCACATGACGACGCACGCGCCGGCTCACCTACCCACGTCGCGGCGTCAGAGAACCGCAATATGAGCGGCTCGTCTCCTGAACGCGGGTAGCGAACCTGTGCCGACGAGAGCGGGGTTTTGATGTTCCATTCCTTCGACCTCGCAGCTTCCCGGAAGTCAAGCCGGGGTTCGTTCGCTTGGAGATTCCACATCGCCCCGGTACTCCCATGTATGGCGATTGCCCTTCTAGCGTCCCGGTGATGAAGCTGGCAATCCTCCTGGCGGGTACCGCGCTCGCCGCCGCGGCGTGCAGCGCGTCGCCACCGAATCTGGAACCGGTCGGTCCGGGGACCACGGCGCTGATCGAAACACCAGCGTCGGTGGCCACCGCGTCGACCGAGGTGCCGCAGCTCCGGCTCGAGCTCATCACCGACATGCTCGAGGAACCGGTCGCCCTCGTCCTGCGTCCCGGTGACGACCGGGTGTACGTCGCCGAGCGACTCGGCCGGATCATGGTCATCGACGGTGACGCGATCGCACTCTTCGTCGATCTCCGCGACATCGTGTTCAGCACGATCTCCGAGCAGGGTCTGCTTGGGTTCGCATTCGATGACGACGGCGATCGACTGTTCGTGTTTCACACCGACGAGTCGTTCGATGTGCAGGTCGCTGCCTACGCCGTGGACGGGGATGAGGTCATCATCGATTCGGCCACTCCGATCCTCACCGTGGAACAGCCGCACATCTATCACCAGGGCGGCGGAATGGGCTTTGGCCCGGATGGATATCTGTGGATCGGCCTCGGCGACGGCGGCCGGATCGGTGACCCCGATGGCCAGGGCCAGAACACCGCAAGCCTCCTTGGGTCGATCGTCCGGCTCGATGTCGATGCCCGAGTCCCGTACGCCGTCCCCCCGGACAACCCGTTCGTCGGCACCGAGGACGCAGCACACGAGGTGTGGGCCTACGGGCTCAGGAACCCATGGCGGTTCACGTTCGACGGTGGCTTTGTCTACATCGCCGACGTCGGCCAATTCGAGTCCGAGGAAATCAACGTGGTCCCCATCGATGCGGCCGGATCCAACTTCGGATGGGCGATCCAAGAGGGGGATGCCTGTATCGAGGCGGAGGGTTGCGCAGACGAGGGTCTGGTGGCACCGACGTTCATCATCCCCCACCAACGGGCATGCGCCGTCATCGGCGGGCCCGTGTACCGGGGCAGCCAGCTCCCGGCTCTGGAGGGCCATTACTTCTACGCGGACTACTGCGTCGGATGGGTCCGCTCATTGGTATTCGACGGAACCAGGGTCATCGCCGAGTTCGACTGGGAGCCCGATCTCGGCCTTCCCGGGCAGATCACGACGTTCGGCGTCGACGCCGACGGCGAGGTGCTGGTTGCGACCCAGGACGGGAGCCTGCACCGCATCGTCGCCGTCCCTTGAGGTCGTAGCGATTTCCGTCACCGGTTGAGGCACCGCAACCAAAAGCATCCAGCCTGGGAGCGATTGCTGCGCAGGCGTAGCCGGCGAGCCCTCAGGGCCGGGTGATCGAGACGATCTCGACCTCGAAGGTCAATGCCTCGCCGGCCAGCGGGTGGTTGGCGTCGAGGAGCACGGTGGTCTCCCGTACCTCCAGGATCACGGCGGGGAGACCATTGCCAAGGGTCACCTGGTCGCCGACCTGCACGTCCTGCTGCTGCTCCCCGTAGGGAAGTTCGAGGATGTTGTCGTCCGACTCCAGGCCGTATGCATCCTCAGGGGGCATCGTGTAAACGCGGGTCTCGCCGACCTTGAGGCCGCGAACGGCGTCGTCGAATCCCTTGATCACCTGGCCGGCTGCCACCGTGAAGGTGAGCGGCTCACCCCGTGGGCGGGACGCGTCGAACTCCGTCCCGTCCTCGAGCGTGCCCGTGTAATGCACCTCCACCGCATCGCCGTCCTGGACCATGAAACTTCCCTGTGCCGCCGCTGCGGTCGTCTCGGGCGTGGCCTCAATCGTGGTCTCCGCGCCACCGTCGGATCCGCAAGCAGCGGCGAACATCGCGACGATGAGGATGAGGACAATGATCGCGGGCTTAGGCATCGGGAGCTCCCGGTCGATAAGGAGGAGTACGAGATCCTACGACGTAACCTTGGATAGCGATGACCACCTCCACACAGATAGAAGGCCAGGACCGCACCGGCGAAGCGGTTGCCCTCATCGACGCCTGGCTGAGCGAACACTCGTGGTGGGCTGACAGCAGGGCCATCGACTTTGCCCTCGACGTCAGAGCAGTACTCGCGGATCGCGAGCGATCCGAAGAAGACACCGTCGCCGCCGTCGCCACCGCAAACTGACCAAGGCGCCATCTTCGGGTCGGCGCCTATCCTTGGCCCCGTGGCCGAATACTCCCCTCCCCTCCGTGACATCAAGCTCGTGTTGCATCACATCGCGGGTATCGACGAGATCGTCGACTACCCCCACTACGAGCAGGTCGACTGGGAGACCATCGACAGTGCCCTCGACGAAGCCGGCCGCTTCATGGCCGAGGTCGTAGCCCCGACCAACCGCGTCGGCGACACGATCGGTGCCCGGTTCATCAACGGCGAGGTCACCACCCCCGATGAGTACAAGAAGGCGTGGAGCCAGTACGTCGAAGCCGGGTGGAGCGCGGTGACCGGGCCCGCCGAGTACGGCGGTCACGGCTTCCCGGAGACCGTTGGTTTTGCCATCGCAGAGATGTTCGTCACCGCCAACCTCGCCTTCTCACTCAACCCGATGCTCACCGGATCGGCGATCACGCTGCTTCGGGATTACGGAAGCGACGCCCTGCGGGACCGCTACCTGGAGAAGCTGGTCACCGCCGAGTGGACCGGGACGATGGTCCTGACCGAACCACAGGCCGGCTCGGACCTCGGCGCCATCCGCACGAACGCAACGGCCAACGACGATGGCTCCTATCGGCTCAACGGCTCGAAGATCTTCATCACCTGGGGAGACCACGACCTGGCCGACAACATCATCCACCTCGTTCTGGCCCGCATCCCCGGCGCCCCTCCCGGCACCAAGGGCATCTCGCTGTTCCTGGTGCCGAAGTACCTCGTCGATGATGACGGTGCCGTCGCCGCGCGCAACACCGTCGACACCGTGTCGATCGAGCGCAAGCTCGGCATTCACGGCAGCCCGACCTGCGTGCTGTCCTTCGAGGACGCCACCGGCTACCTGATCGGCGAGCCAAACCTCGGCATGCGCTACATGTTTGCCATGATGAACCAGGCCAGGCGCGAAGTTGGTCTCGAGGGTCTGGGCATCTCGGAGCGTGCCTACCAACAGGCGCTTGGCTTCGCGCTGGAGCGCCAACAAGGCCGAGCAATCGGCGTTACACCCCCCGGCACCTCCCCCATCGTCGACCACCCCGACGTTCGACGCATGTTGATGACCATGAAGTCATACAACGAGGCATGCCGGGCCTTGCTCTACGACACCGCCGCTGCCGCCGAACGTGCCCACCGCCACCCGGACAAGGACGTCCGGGACGGTGCCGAAGCGCGGGTAGCACTGCTGACGCCGGTGGCAAAGGCCTGGTGCACCGATGTCGGCGTGGCGATGACCTCGTTGGGAATCCAGGTGCACGGCGGCATGGGGTTCGTCGAGGAAACCGGCGCGGCCCAGCACTACCGGGACTCGAGGATCACCCCGATCTATGAGGGCACCAACGGGATCCAGGCCATTGATCTGGTCCAGAGAAAGCTGCCGATGAGCAACGGCGAAGTCGTCGGGGCCTACCTCGACGAGATCGCGACTGTCGGCGTTGAACTCGCCGCCGCGTCCGACGAACGCCTCAGATCGATGGGATTCCGGCTGACCGAATCGCTCGAACATCTGCGGCAGGCGACGGCCTGGATGCTGGCCCAGGACGATCCGAACGACCCGCTCAGCGGCGCGGCTCCCTATCTCGAATTGTTCGGGGTCGTGGCGGGCGGGTCCTACCTTGCGCGCCTCGCCATCGCCGCCGCTCCCCAATCGGATGACCCTTGGCTCGATGCCAAGATCGACACCGCGGTGTTCTACGCAGCAAACATCCTTCCCAAGGCTGCCGGCCTGCAGGCAGCCGCCACGGCGGGCGCACCGGCGCTGTTCGCGGTGGATCGTGCCTATCTGAGCACGCAATGACGCCATCCGAACCGGCGGCGGGCGCGGCGTTCTTCGATCTCGACCGAACGATTATCAGCGGATCGTCGGTGTTCGCCTTCGTCGTCGCCGCCTACCGGGCGGGCATGCTGAGCAAGTCGGATCTGCTCGGCGATGCCCTCAGCGCCATGACGTTTCTCTTCATGGGGGCTTCGGACGAGAAGACCGATGCAGTCAAAGACCGCGTACTGGGGGCAATCAAAGGAGTGCCGGTTACCGAACTCGAGAAGCTCGGCGATGAGATCATCCCCTCCCTCGTCGATGACGTTCGCCGCGAAGCCAGAGGTCTGATCGACCTGCACCATGCCGCGGGACGTGACACCTACATCGTGTCGGCGTCGCCGGTGGAGATCGTCGACGAGTTCGCCACGGCGATCGGCATGACGGGCGGCATCGGGACGGTCGCCGAGGTCAAGGACGGCATCTACACCGGCGAACTCGCCCGGCCGTTCACCTATGGCAAGGGAAAGGCCGACGCCGTCGAGCGTATCGCCGAGGAGAAGCGATACGATCTCGGCCAGTCGTATGCCTATACGGACTCGGCGGGCGATCTCCCTATGCTCGAAGCGGTCGGACATCCCGTCGCGGTCAATCCTGACCGTGCACTCGAGGCGATCGCCGGATCACGCGGGTGGCCGATCGTCGAGTTTTCGAGGACCCGCAAGAAGGTGGTCAAGCGAACCACCGCCGCGGCAGGTGCCGCCGCCGTTGCCGGGCTTGCCTTTGCGGTCGGTCGGGGCGCGGGAAAGCGAGCAATGGCAAGCCGCAGCCTGATCAACCGGGTCCGGGGCTGAACTAGCCGCTGGTGCCCGGGACGGTGACGGTTCGGCCCCGCCCATAGGCACCGCTGCCGTAGTTCCCGATGTCGACGAAGACCGCAATCGCTATCAGAACCCAGGCCCAGGTGATGTTGCCGTCTGAGAACCAGTAGGCGCCGACATACATCAGGGTGGTGAAGGGAAGGAAGATGATCCCGAGGATCGGCAGAATGATGCCGTTGAAAGCATCCGGCCGCACCAGGTCGGTGAAGATCCACAAAAAGATAAGGGTGATCCTGGGAATGATCGACCCGGCAACCGCGAGCAGACAACATCCACACGGCATCGAATGGTCCTCCCTATTGCTTCCTCGGCCACTCGGTCGTCAGGACCGTAGCACCCAGATCCGCGGTCTATCCGCCCAGGGACGTTAGCTTTCTTGCTTGACCGACCTCGTCGGCCGCCTCATGACCCAAGACCTCAATACCAACACGACCTTCACCGACCTCGGCATTGCGCAAGACCTCGTCGATGTGCTCGCAGCCGGAGGGATCACCGAAGCCTTTCCCATCCAGGCGATGACGATCCCCGATGGGCTTGCCGGCCATGACGTGCTTGGCAAGGCGCAGACGGGATCCGGCAAGACCCTTGCCTTCGGGCTCCCGATCGTCGAGGACCTGGTAGTCGCCCAGCCACTTCATCCGAAGGCCCTCGTCCTGGTACCGACGCGAGAGCTGGCGCGGCAGGTGACCAAGGATCTTCGACCGCTGGTCGCGTCGCGCGGCTTCGATCTGGTCACCGTGTATGGGGGAGCGTCGATGACCGCGCAGATCGACGCGCTCGAATCCGGTGTCGAGCTGCTCATCGCCACCCCGGGACGCCTGATCGATCTCATGGAGCGCAAAATGGCTCGCCTCGCCGACGTCACGGTCGTCTGTATCGACGAAGCAGACCAGATGGCCGACATGGGCTTCCTGCCCCAGGTGCGCAAGATCATGGACAAGGTGCCGGAGAATCACCAGACGTATCTTTTCTCGGCGACGCTCGACTCCCAGGTGCAGACCCTGGTCGATCGCTACCTGACCGATCCGATCAGCCACGAGGTCACATCCGGGACCGAGACCGTCGAGACGATGTCGCATCGGTTCCTCAAGGTGCACCACCTGGACAAGGCGAAGATGACAGCAGCCCTGTCGCGGTCGTCAGATCGGACGCTGGTGTTCACCAGGACAAAGTGGGCGGCAGACGACGTGACGAAGAAGCTGAAGGGCCTTGGGATCGACGCCGAGGCCATCCACGGCGATTTGCCACAGAAGCACCGGGAACGATCATTGCACCGCTTCCGCGACGGCAAGGCCGCGGTGCTGGTCGCCACCAACGTTGCGGCGCGCGGACTGCACATCGAAGGCGTCGACATCGTCGTCCACTACGACCCGCCGGACGACCCCAAGACCTACCTACACCGATCCGGCCGCACCGCCCGTGCCGGGGAGGAGGGCCTGGTCGTGACGCTCGTCGAGTGGGACCAGGTGAACGAAGTGCTCGGCATCCAGCGCCGGGCGGGACTCAACGTCCCGATCGTGAAGATGTTCTCCAACGACGAGCGCGTGGCCGATCTGGCGTCATGGCAGCCGCCCGAGGAGCTGACACCGTTCAAGCCGGGATCCCAGCGCAAACGGAGACGCCGTCGCTTCTGACACATCCGTTCTTGCGTAGCAGGCGGCCATATATGGCCGCCTGCTACGCAAGAACGGATTGAGATGGATTGAGATGGAGACCCGACTCCCCGCGCCGTCGTTGGTGGTTCTCGTTGGCCCGAGCGCGTCCGGCAAGACCACCTGGGCCCTCGAGCACTTCGCACAGAACGAAGTCATCTCCTCAGACGCCCTGCGCGCCATGGCCGGGACCGGCGCGGACGATCAGCAGGCCGGGACCACCGCGTTCGAGCTTCTCGAACAGATCGTGGACGAGCGGCTCGGCCGCGAGCTCACCACGGTGATCGACACGCTCGGATTCGACCAGAAGCGCCGGGCGGGCTGGATTCAACGCGCCTGCCAAGCCGGGATCCCGGCCTACGCGGTCTTGTTCGACACTCCGGGTGAAGAGTGTGAGCGGCGCAACGCTCTGCGCGACCGTCCGATCCCAAAGACCGTACTGCGCAAGCAGGTCGCCCGATTTGCCAAGGTGTCTGATGCGATCGCGGACGAAGGCTTCGACCGGGTACTGAACGAACAGGCCGTTGCCGTGGTCGCGCCCCAGCTCATCCAGGAGCAGGCGGTGGAGACAATCTCAGATGCCGGCCACACCTTTGGGCTCATGATCAGCCGCTTCGACTGGCCAGGCGAGCGAAGTGAGCGAGCACCACAGCGTGCGTCGATCGCCCGTAGGGCCGAGGACGCGGGCTTCCGCGACCTATGGGTGATGGATCACTTCCGCCAGATTCCACAGGTCGGGCGCGCTTGGGAAGACATGCCGGAGAGTTACACCGCCCTCGCCTACCTGGCGGGCGTCACCAGCACCATCCGCCTTGGTGCCCTTGTCGCCGGCATCACCTATCGCAACCCCGTTCACCTTGGCAAGATCGTCGCCACGCTCGACGCCCTGTCCGGGGGGCGAGCGAATTGCGGCATCGGCGCAGCCTGGGACGAAGCCGAGCATCGCGCCTATGGGTGGGACTTTCCCCCGACAAGCGATCGGTACGAATTGCTCGAAGACACCCTGAAGATGCTGCCCCTGCTGTGGGGAAAAGGATCACCACGCTTCGAGGGCAAAGTGATTCATGCCGACGAGCTCGTCTGTTACCCGCGCCCGATTCAGGAGCACATCCCGATCCTCGTTGGGGGATCGGGGGAGAAGAAGACGCTCCGACTCGTCGCCGAGTACGCAGACGCCTGCAACGTGTTTGGTGATCCCGACCGGGTCCGACACAAGGTCGATGTTCTCGAGCGTCATTGCGCAGCAGTCGACCGCGACCCCGGCGAAATCGAGGTCACCCACCTCACCAGCGCGCTCGTCGCACGGGACCGCGACACGCTCCGGGAACGGGTGGAGCAGCTGCGCGGCCGTAATACCTCGGCCGAATCGTTCTCCCGTCGCAACGCCGCCGGGACGCCGGACGACCACGCCGAGCTTTTCTCGGCGTACTCCGACGCCGGGGCCTCACACTCGATCGTCGCTCTGCCCGACGTGCACCTCGACGGGAGCATCGAGGCGTTCGGCGACGTGATCGCCCACCTTGCGCCCCGGTAGGAGGGTGGTCGCCAATGACGAGTACTGAGAGCCTCCCGCCCCAGATGTATTGATCCGTAAGGCTTTCGGGTGAGTCCCAGGGCTCGGCGGAGTATTGCCGACCATCCTCCTAGGGTGCACCGACCAATCGAAAGGAACAACAAATGGGTACCCAGTACGACAGCGCACCCGAGCTCACCATCGATCTCGACAAGGCATACGGTGCCACCCTTCACACCTCCGAGGGCGACATCGCAATCCAGCTCTATGCGGCAGATGCGCCGCAGACCGTCAACAACTTTGTGTTCCTCGCAGGCGACGACTTCTACAACGACGTCATCTTCCATCGCGTCATCTCGGGGTTCATGATCCAGGGCGGCGACCCAACGGGCACCGGCTCGGGAGGCCCCGGCTATCAGTTCCGCGACGAGGTTCACGCCAAGACCAGCTACCCGCGTGGCACAGTCGCTATGGCCAACGCCGGTCCGAACACCAACGGCAGTCAGTTCTTCATCGTCCACCAGAACGCCGGTCTGCCAAACGCCTACACGATCTTCGGTGAGGTGACCGAAGGCATGGACATCGTCGACGCCATCGCCGAGAAGCCAACCGGAGCCCAGGATCGTCCCCACGACCCGGTGTCGATCAACTCGGTGACGATCACCGAAGGCTGACTCCCGCCCGTCCCTGCTTCCGCGTCGCGCATGGAATCCCACTGAGAGTCCGATCGCATCCAAGTTTCAGAAGCCACCCACCAGCTCATCGAGGACAACTTCGGCACCACTGCACACGGACCGGTCGAAGTGAAAGGCAAAGGCATCCTCAACACCTACTGGCTCGAAACAGCGATCTTCGGCTAGCGAGGCTTCTTCTTTGCCTCCCCCTCAGGGGAGGTGCCGAGCGCAGCGAGGCGGAGGGGGTCAAAGCGTTGTCGCGACCACGGCTAGACCCCCCTCCCCTCCCTACGGTCGGGACTCCCCCCGAGGGGGGAGCAAAGAAAGGGCCGCAGCCGCTACTGCTGGCGTTTGAACTCCAGGAAGAGCTGGACCGAT
>Ga0255058_10000028_pt1 | contig 82217 bp, 64 predicted proteins | sample Cases_109_9_MG_FD_188637 | JGI IMG/M metagenome (GOLD analysis project Ga0255058, IMG submission 188637) | Seawater microbial communities from Amundsen Gulf, Northwest Territories, Canada - Cases_109_9 | ecosystem: Environmental > Aquatic > Marine > Gulf | place: Canada: Northwest Territories...
CTCGAGTCGGCGCAGCTGGTAGCGGCCAAGGAGCACTTCAACGAGATCCTGAGACTGGACGAGAGCATGCCAGCGGAGCGACGGGTCGAGGTGAAGCTGAAGTTGGTGGAAGCGACCGGCGGAGAGGCGAATTGGCATGGCGCGGGCCGGATCCTCACTGAGATCGATCGAGACATCAGACTTATTCAAGCTACCGGGGTTCGACTGGAGACGCGCTTCGAAGCTCTGACTTGGAGACTCAAGGCAGCGAGCAGGAGTAACGACTGCCACGCTGCAAACAGGATAAGGGAGAAGATCAATCGACTACGTGGAGCCGCGCAGCGAAGTAATCGTCTGAGCGAAGTTGCCGAGATTACAGCTGTTTCGAGCTTGGCTGCCTACGAGCTCTTTTACGGGACAGCAACACGCGGGCTTCAACTGCTCGGTGATCTGAAGATCGAAGGTACGTGGCCAGAGCACCTCGTTCACCGAGTAAGACTTCTCAGAGGCTTGGGCAACCAAAGGATGGGACATTGGGATGCGGCTGAGTACGAGTCGCGTGAGGCCTTTCAACTGGCCAAGAGAAGCAACGATACACTACAGGTCGCGACAGCCTTAACTAATCTGGCGTGCACAGCAATTGAGCGTGGAGTGTGGGACGAAGCCGAAGGATACACTAGAGAAGCAATGAGGCTGCACGAAGCCTTGAGTACGGCTCTCGACGTCGCGATTCCACTTCAACTCAACGCCGCAAACCTAGCCTTCTACCAAGGTAGAGTACGCGATGCCCTTTCACTGTACTCAAATGTCTATGAAAGGGCCGAGGCCAGTGGGCTATCTGAATTCAAGATTGAACTTGAGGCATGTCTTGGATTGACCGCGCTTCAGTTGCGAGATGTAAACTCAGCCCGTTACTGGGCGCAGCAATGTAACACAGATGAGATGTCATTGGACGGCATGCAAGAACGCTTCAAGGTCGAGTGGCTCTGGGCCTATACTCATCGTCGAAGCGATCCACAAGCCGTTCGTGATCGACTAGAGAGAGTCGTGAAGAGCCAAGAAAACGTGGACAGAATCGGATCACTCAAACTGAAGTGGTTGCAACAGATCCTGTTTTGGGCCGGTCGCGATCAGAGAACGAAATCTGGTCAAGTTGACACGCGCGAAGAACTAAGAGAGGCAGGTTTGTTGTGGTTCGTACACTTCTCACAGCGCTGGCGCCGATTTGCAGATGGTACAGGTATCTAGCCGGTACCGGCTAGGTTCGCACTAATGTCGAGTTGAGAAGCTGAGGTCTCGATACTCTTCAGGAGGTCGTTCTTCACAACAAGATCGACGATCTGAGGGTCGAATTGAGAACCCCTGTGCTTGATCAATTCCTCCCGGACCACTGACATTGGCAACGGGTCTCTGTAAGGACGTGCTGTAGTCATCGCGTCGATGGTATCGCCTAACATAATGATTCGCGCACCCAAAGGAATGTCATCTCTCGCGAGACCAGTAGGATAGCCGTCGCCGTCCCAGCGCTCGTGGTGATGCCTCACGCAGCGAAGCACCTCAGGGTGAAGGCTACGGATCGAGCGAAGAATATCAACTCCGCGGTCAGGGTGTGCCCGTATCAACTCCCGCTGCTCTGGATTGAGTGGACCTTTCTGGCGAAGAATCTCAAGGTATACAACGTCGATCTTGCCAATGTCGTGCAAGAGTGCAGCTGTCTCGATTAGACGAACCTGCCGCGGCTGAAGCCCAAGGGCGCGTGCGAGAATCCGAGACGTTTCCGCGACCCTTATCGAGTGGCCTGACGTATACGGGTCCTGGGCTTCAATCGTCTTGATCAGAAGGCGCAGCAGGTCCGTGTTTAACTGCTTCAGTTCGTAGTTGACCCCGTAGCTGTACCGAAGTCCGAACAGCGGTATCACGGCAAAGGGAAGGAACTGGGGTCCTGCCCAGACGTACATCAGCGCAACTAGGAAGGCCAACAGGCTCATCGCGAAGTCGAATGCGATCAGTCCTCCTGCCATCTGACGCCAAGTTTCTGCGACAGGTTTGTCCTCAGCCGCTGCGACCACGTAAGAGACGGCGCCCGTATTCACGGCGAAGTATGCTAGGATTGCAACGAGGAACGGCGGAAACGACTCCTTGATGGACAGACTCGTGAGATCCGGCTGCCCACCAAACAGTGTGAAGGCGATCCCAGCAGCAGCAGCAGAGAGGATCATTTGAGATGTATTGAAAATCTTCTTGGGTGCAGATTTCTTATAGAAGAAGGTTTCCGAAATCGCCTCTGATAGAGCCGCAATGGCTGTTGCCCCGGCCGGGCCAACAAGGAGGACTGCAGCGAGCTGCGGCACAAAGTCGAGGGATGTTGTCGTTCCTCCTTCGGAGATCGTCAGGGCCATTAGGGTGCTAACAATGCTGAGAGCCAACAACATCCCGAACGCAATCAGCCAGCTGCGCGTGTAATCAGGTGGGTAAACGACAAGAACAACGATAACAGACAAGGCTGCCAGGACCGCAGCCGAATAGATTGCTACTTGGACACGCCGGTTCGTGGGCATTATAAAAAAAGCCCCCCCGATCCATGCGTTACCACTTAAGCGTACCGCCTAAAAGAAACATGAGAAAATTCATAGAGCACACCTCCTTTCGCATGGAAGTCATACCCAGTTCGCTAACGGGTATGCTTCATCTCCGCTCGGAGGTATCGCTCCGCTCAGCTCTATGAGCAGTTACGCAGGATCGGGGGGCTCAACAGAGTCCCTCCCGGGATATGTCGAGTCGATCTCCTTTATTCCAGGTCAACAACAGACGACACTCTCGGTGAACTCTAAAAAGAACTTGAGGTAGCGATGTGCGCAACTCGGGCGATGGTCAGCGAGGCTGGATCCAGCGATTGATCGCTTGCAGACACGCAAGAACCGATGCTTCCTCGACTGAGTCGCGTACGCGTACTACGCCTGCCAGTGACTCGGATTCCCGACGCACCGAACCCTTGACTGAAGCGAGAACGAAGCTCTGACCGAAAGCGCCGACTGAGTCGATTCCCTGCAGTGCGAGAACCACGCTGCCCCCGGCCGCCAACTGGGCTGCCTCGAGCGCGGCGGTCGCGGCAACCTCCATGCGGGCTTTCTCGAAGTCGGGGCCCTCGGCCTCTCCGGTGTAGACTGAATCGGCATGCGCGAGATCAACCCGACAGGTGACCTTCTGACCGGTAGAACGTTCGATGTGGACGTTGCCGAGGACCAGGCGGTGCTCTGACGGCGCCGTTGCTACAGTCGCTTGGGGCTGAGTTTCCTCGATAGGTGCTGCGGCGATCTCCGGTCCCTTGACGCGGGCGATCGAGATCTTTCGGTGGTCTATCTGGAGGCCGAATTGGGCGAGCAAGGCTGACTCGATATTCCGGACGATCTGCTTTGGGCCCAGCGAGGAACTCGAGAGGACGTGGATCTCCTCGATGCCGCCGCTGCCATCCGGCACAATCTTGAGAGATCCCACGCCTTCGAGAGCCAGGAGGAGTTTCTCGATCCGACGGAGACCCCACGGGTCGAGTCCCATCGCGTCCTGGGCTTCGCGTTCCTCAGGTGTCATCTGACGAGCTTGCCTCCGACGGCGGGGTGAACCGTGTTCCCTCCCTGAGCCTTCGCGACGTACAGGGCCGCATCCGCCTCGGCCATCAGGTCTTCGGCGGATACCTGCGCCTGAGTCACTCCCGAATGATACGCCACGCCTATGCTGAGCGTAACCCCTGCATAGCCCTCATTCGTGGCGATTCTCATGTCTGCGACCCGCTCGAGGATCTGCTCGGCCACCTGACCGGCGCCATCCCGGTCCGGGTTGACCAGGATCACGACGAACTCGTCGCCACCATACCGGCAGACTATATCAGTACTACGCGTGGCGTCCGTCAGGATCTGCGCGACGTTCCTCAGGATGAGGTTGCCTGCCGCGTGGCCGTGCACGTCGTTGACCAGCTTGAACTTGTCCAGGTCAGTGAACAGCACGGCGATGGATGTGTTCGTACGGCTGGCCCGCGACAGTTCTTCCTCGAGACGCGTGCTCAGCACCCGGAACGTATACACGCCGGTGAGCGCATCATGCATCGCATCGCGCGACGCCTGCTCGTATTGCCGGGCCAGGTAGATCGGACAAAGAGAGAGCGTCGATCGGCCTCGGGCGACGGCCTGCGCGAACTCCACGCACGTCGAGTGACCGCACGATCCGGTATTCCAATAACGACCATCGGGAGTCGTACCGATCTTGGCCAATACCTCCTCGACTTCGGCGGGGTTGGGAGTCGGGATAGCGACTCTCTTCGGTTCGAAGAAGGTGCGCAGATCCAGATCCTCAGCCCGCTGAACGACGGGATCCTCGGAACGGGGTGGCTCCGACAGCTCGGCGATTTCCTTTCGCCAATAGAGGTCGTCGCCCGGCCCAAAGGCGGGATGGCCCAGGTTTCCCTCGAACGGGAGGATATCGACGAAGCCCAAAGAGGTATCTTCCTCAATCAGCGCCCGCGCCAAGGCCGGAAGCGCCTTCAGGTCGCGTTCTTTGCGGAACGTGCGAGACGTCTGCCGTTGCTCTTCGAGTATCTGGCGCGGCAGGCCGCCGGCGAGCGAGAGGTGACGACGCCGGTCGGGGGTCAGGCGATACATGGTCAGCGGTTGCTCGAGCGGCTTGGCGCCGCGATCCGCCAGGAAGGATTCCAGCTCCTCGAACGAGATGCAGATGTCGAGCTCGTCTTTCGTCCCATTCGCTCCGGGCGCCCCGAATCCCGAGTAAACGATGTCCGCTTCCGTGCCTTCGATGGTTCGAATGTGCCTGGCCAGCGCGACGGCAGGCGTCACTATGGGTGCCAGGAACGGAAGGAGCTCCGGCGCTCGTGTGCGGCAGTAGTTGACCACCACGGGGCTCGTCGAGCGCAGCCACGAGCGGTAGCTGCCTTCGTTCCACAGACGCAGGTACTCGGCCGCGACCAGCTCGTCGCCGATGGCCTCGAAGTAGACGGTCCGGAAGCCGGCCTCGAAGCACGCGTTGAGGATCTGTTCGGGCGTGGCTGGAAAGAAGAAGACGCTGATCTCGCTCGGGAGGATGAGCAGCGCTCGACCGGCTTCGATCGATTCGACGCAGCGCTCCAGGTCACCGACGACGTCGATAGCGTCGTGGTAGCACGAGGGGACACACAGTCCGCACTCGATGCACGTCGCCTCGTCTATGCGGAGCTCATTCCCGGCGACGGCGATCGCTTCGACCGGGCAGACCCGCACACACGCCATGCACGACGTGCATTTCTCGTTGATCGAGAACTTGAGACTCACGTCCCTCCTGGACCGTTCGCGACTCCGCCGGAAGTCACGTTGAAAAGTCGGTACCGCCTCGCACAACGGCTAGTTGCAGGCTTACAAGAAACATACCCCGGTATCCGGGGCTCATCGTGGCAGAACACAATTGTGGCCCACTCGACATCGGACACACAACCACTTGTCAGATAAGGTGTTGCAACGTCGACGCGCAATATGCCACACGAAACGGATACGCTGCTTCCTATCCGCGAGTTACAGCGCCTGTGGCGTCGAGGCAACGCGACTGACGGGGTACTACCGCACAGGTTGGCACAACGGTGGACGTGCAAGTAGCTTGTCGAGCGGTCGCTGAAAGGCGGTGTGAATGGCACTCGAACCCCATTTTGCTGCCCGGAGACCCCGCCGCCGGTCCCTCCGCCGGCTAGCCGAAAGACACCTGTAACGGCGAAGGCGATTCATGGCCACTCAGGAGCCGAGCCTGCTCAAGAAGCTCCTCTTCCGGATCGATGGAACCGCGGACAGCGAAAAGATGGAATTCACCAGTGCCGGCGGTCAGACGTGGCAGGCGGAACTGTGCCTGCATTCCGGTACGAACCCACAGTCTCCCCGGCTCCTGGTGATGTTCCGGAACCGGACCCGACCGCACGATCGGCAGCGCTACACGCTCGTGCCTCCCGGATACTCGAAGGTTCCGTCCGAGGCCGCGAAAGAGCTCAGCGAGGACGACCTGCAGAATCTGCTGGCGTCGTCCGTAGAAGTGTGAGGACTGGAATGTCGCGTACGATTACCGATGACAACTTCCTCAAGTGGGAAGTTTACGTATCCGGCGGCCAGCCTGATTCCATAGAGGCCGCGCGTATCTTTTTCTATTGTCTCGATGCTCCCATGAATCCGGCACGGTTCATCCGGCACGAGAGCGGGAACGTCGCGCAGGCTGAGGCGGCGCTGCTGGAGATGTCTGACGTCGAGCTGCTCGATCTACTCGGCGGCGCCAAGGTCAACGAGTAGTCAAGAGGCACACCGGGCGGATGCCGAGAGAAGGTCGGGAAGGCTCCATCGAAGTCATCACAGGTGTGATGTTCTCGGGCAAGTCCGAGGAGCTTCTCCGCCGGGTCCGCCGCGCCATGATCGCCCGCCGGAGCGTCCAGGTGTTCAAGTCGCAGCTGGATGATCGGTACGGCGGAATCCACCTGATCAGCTCCCACGATGGCCGTGAGATCGAGGCGAAGCCGGTCACGAGCTCACGTGACGTGGCAGAGTTCGTGGAGCTCGACACTGAGGTGGTGGCTGTAGACGAAGTCCAGTTCATGGACCCCGGTATCGTCGACGTGGCGAACGACCTCGCCGACCGGGGGTGCATGGTCATCATCTCCGGAACCGACATGGACTTTCGGGGGCTCCCGTTCGGACCGGTCGGGGCGCTGCTCGCCGTGGCCGAGAGGATCGACAAGCTGCACGCCATCTGTGTCGTGTGTGGTGACCTCGCCACCCGGAACCAGCGACTGATAGACGGACGACCGGCCCCGGCTGAGGGCCCGACGATCCAGATCGGCGGGCTGGAGAGTTACGAAGCGCGGTGCCGGGCGCACCATGTGGTTCCATCCAGGCTCGACGACCAGATGCCTCTCATCTCCGAGCGCGAGGGTGAGGTCTACTAGCCGGGGAAAGCGTGCAGGGCGGTCGCCTTGACCTGCACCCAGATTTGAGAGTCCACCTCGAGCGACAGCTCGTCGCCCGCTGCCCGCGTGATCACGGCTACCCAGTGGCCGGCTCCCGCCAGCCGTACCCGCAACAGACTTCCCGCCGGCCGCACCTCAGTTACCCGCGCCTGGAAACGATTTCGGGGACTCGCGTGAATCTCGGAGCGTGACAGGAAGAGATCCTCGGGCCGGTAGGACACCCGCACCTGCTGTCCCGGTTCGGCCGATCCGACCGCGGTGAATTCCGCCTCCCCGGCGCGCACCACGAGGAGTCCACCCTGCGAATCCGTGACGGATGCACGGAATGAAAGCTCTGCCCCGGTAACTGCCGCGATGAAGGGATCGACGGGATTCTCGAACAAGTCCTCGGGCTGGCCCGATTGAACGACCCGCCCGTCCCGCAGCACGAGCACCCTGTCGGCCAGGCTGAATGCGTCGGCCCGGTCGTGCGTGGCGAGAACGGTGGCATGGCGCCCGTCACGCGCCACGTGCTCGAGGTCCTCCATGAGGGCAGCCCGGGCCATGGCGTCCAGGTTGGCGGCTGGCTCGTCCAGAAACAGGAGATCGGGTTCCACGGCCATCGCCCTGGCGATCACCGCCCGCTGCGCCTCGCCGCCCGACAGAGTACGCGCGTTCCGTTCGAGCAGGCCCTCCACTCCGAGTTGAGCGGCGGCTGCCTCCGCCAGCTTCCGCGTTTCCTCCGCCGGGTGTCGACGGAGCCGCAGGCCCAGCTCGATGTTCTCGCGCACGGTTCCGGCCCACAGATGGGGCCGCTGAAAGACAAACGCGCAGTCCCTGCGCAGTAACCGGTCCGCCTCGCGTCCCTCCTTGCCGCGGAAGGTGACCGTTCCCGAGTCAGGCTTCTGCAGCATGGCGAGAACCCTGAGCAGAGTCGATTTGCCGGCGCCGTTAGGTCCGAGGACGGACAGGACCTCCCCACCGTGGATCTTCACGCTCTCGACGTCGAGCAGGCGGGCGCCGCCTTCCTGAACGACGAGGTTTCGGCCGACGAGGAGGACCGGTCCGGAGTTCGTCGTAGATGTTCTCAAGCGGGCAACGGGGTTCGAAGCCGCCCGACGTGCAGGAGGGTGAGCGCCAGGTTCACTACGAATGCGATGCCGAGGAGCACGATTCCCAGGGCGATCGCCACCTCGAAATTGCCCCGGCGGGTCTCGAGGACGATAGCGCTGGTCATCACTCTCGTCTCCCCGAGCAGGTTGCCCCCGACGATCATCACCGCTCCCACCTCACTGATCACGGCGCCGAACCCCGCTGCGATGGCGGCCACAAGTGAAGCGCGGGCCTCGCGCAGGTGGAGCAGCAGCGCCTGCCAGCGATTGGCTCCGAGGCCCCGTGCCTGCATCCGGACATCGGGCGGGACGCTCTCCAGCGCCGCCAGGCTCACGGCCACGATGTATGGCCCCGCCAGCACGACCTGCGCGATGACCACGGCCGTGGGCGTATACAACAGCTCCAGTGGTCCGAGCGGTCCGGTACGCGAGAGCAGCAGGTACACCACCAATCCGACGACTACCGGCGGGAACGCCAATCCCGTGTTGACGAGGGCCACCACCGGCATCCTCAGCCGGAAGCGCGACAGAGCGAGACCGACGCCGATCGGCAGGCCGATGAGAACGGCCAGCAGAAGCGCGGCTCCAGAGATGACCAGTGATCGCAGAACGATATCGATGACGTAGTCGTCGCCGGAGATGAGGAGTCGCCACGCCAGGAAAAACGGGTTCACTGGCTGTCCAGCGCCCCGTCGCGCCGAATCCTGCGGTAGCTCGAACGAAAGCAGCGAGAACAGCGGCGTCCCGAAGCGATCCACGCCGTAGGAAGCGATCGCCGACTGGGCCCGTTCGCTCAGTAGCCAGCTCCACAGACGCTCGGCTGCGTCCCTGTTCGCGCCCGCCGTGGTCAGCATTACGGAGTAAAGATTGCCTAGCCGCGAGCCGCCTGCGACCAGCACCTTGAGATCCGCTGCTCTCCCGACGAAGGTCAGCGTCGCCAGGTCGGTCAGGACGTAGGCGCGGCGCTCGGACGCGATCATGAGCGTGTTGCCCATGCCCTGACCGCTTTCCTGGTACCAGGGGGCCTGCGGCGTGACCCCGGCGTCCTCCCACAGGGCGCGCTCACGCTTGTGCGTACCCGAGTCGTCCCCGCGGGACACGAACGGAACCCTCTCCCGGGCAATTCTGGCAAAGGCGGCGGGACCGGGCTCATCGCCGTCGATCGCCCGCAGTCCGGCGGGGTCATCGGAGGGACCCGCGATCACGAAGTCGTTGCGCATGAACGTGACGCGGCTGCGGCCGTGCCCTGCCCGCAGGAACTCGAGCTCGGCGGCCGGGGCGTGTACCAGGAGGAGATCGGCGTCACCCCGGCGGCCGAGGACCAACGCCTGCCCGGTCCCCACGGCCAGCACCTTGACGTTGAGGTCCGGGTTGTCCTTCTCGAATAGGGGAACCAGGGCGTCCAGCAGCCCCGAGTCGTACAAAGACGTCGTAGACCCGATGACCACCGGTGTTCGTTCGATCTCACCTCCGCAGGCGGTCGCCGCGAGCAGCGATGCCAGCAGTACGATCCGGGTCCACAGCCCAGCGCCGATGCCTTTCAAGACCATCCCCTTCTCACGCAAACGGTTTCTCTCCTGCTATACGGAGTGATATACTTCCAGACTGCACCGGGTGTCGACCGCCGGGACCCCAAGGGGCGATCCACGCGCCGACACCAGCACCCGTCCCAGAGGAGCGAGCATGGGAATCTACCGCGTCCTGTACTATTCCACCGTCACCGTGGGTAGCGGTGGCCGAATCACGATCCCGCAGGATATGCGCGACGATCTTGATCTGCAGGACGGCGATACGCTCACGGCCCGCATGGAGGGCAGTGAGACGGGTCAAAAACAGCTCACTATCTGGAAAAAGAGAGAAGGCTGACGGAGCTCGCGTGATCAGCCGGGCGCCTGCCCGAAGTTGATCGCCATAGTCCCGTAGACGAGGTCGATGTGCCCGCAGCGAATGAACCCGTGGCGCTGCATGAGTTCCGTCACTCCCCTCTGTGCCGGGTATTGCCGGAGCGACTCCGGTATGTACCGATAGGATTCCGCGTCGCGGTGCAGCAGCCACCCTGCCGCCGACGTGGACAGATCAAGATACCTCAGGTACCAACGGTCGAGCCACTCGGGCTCAGCCCGTCCGAAGTCCAGCGAGACCAACCGACCTCCCGGCGCCAGGCACCGCCGGATCTCCCCGATGCACCATTCGAGGTCAGGGAAATTGCGAAGACCGTAGCCGATGAGGACCCGATCGACGCTCTGGTCCGGCAGCGGGAGGTGCGTGGCGTCGCACTGCAGCCACTGCACCCCCTGTGCGTTCTTCCGCTTCCTGCCGGTCGAAATCATCTCCCAGGTCAAGTCGGCGGCGAGGACCGTCGCCCCGGGGATTTCTTGTGCCGTTCTTATGGCGAAATCCCCTGTTCCCGCCGCCAGGTCGAGAACGACGTGCCCATCGTGAATCTCGGCCACTCCGATCGCGAAACGCTTCCACGCCCGGTGCCGACCCATCGACATCACGTCGTTGGTCAGGTCGTATCGCCCGGCAATCCGGCCAAAAAGCGACCTGACGTAGCGGCGCTTCGAGGCCGAAGCGCCGATCTGGCGCTGGATTCTGGTTGCCATACTGTCGTGCGACATGACCTCAACGATCATGGCATGGGCCCTGCGCTGTCAATGTGGCCTGAATGGGAACATTGGAACACGGAAACCGTGCACTCACGTTCGGGTACGAGCGTTACGTCAGACCAATGCGAGGTTCACCAGGGAGGATCCATGTCTGTCGAGAAACTGTGGAAACCACGCCGGGTCGCTGGCGTGTCGATCGCCCTCCTACTGCTTGCCCTCACGGCGACCGCGTGCAGCAACAAGCACGTGACACGGATAGAGCCGGACACGGTCACCGATCTTTCCGGCAAATGGAACGACACCGACTCCCGCCTGGTCGCAAACGCGCTGATCCAGCAGAGCGTCAGTGGGCCGTGGCTCGAGCGCTACTACAACAACCACGGTGGTGATGCCCCGGCGGTGATCGTGGGTGATTTTCGGAATCGCACGTCCGAGCACATCGAGACGACCGTCTTCGTGCGGGACATCGAGTTCGCGTACATCAACTCCGGCCTCGTGACCGTCGTCGCCAGCGCTGACGAGCGCCAGGAAATCCGCGGTGAGCGAGATGACCAGCAGGAGTTCTCCCGCGCCGACACACGGGCCCGTCTCGGGCAGGAGCTCGGCGCAAACTACATCCTGCAAGGCGACCTCACCTCCATCGAGGACGAGGAAGAGACGGTTCGCCTGGGCGCAAAGCGCAAGGAGGCGATCGTGTTCTATCAGGTGGACGCCCGCCTGATCGACCTCGAGACGAACGCCGTCGTGTGGGCGGGTCAGCACGAGATCAAGAAGTACATCGAGCGGCAACCTTTCGGGCTCTGATCCTTCGATCCGGCTCGAACAGGGTTCCGCTTCAGCGGGACCGAGATAACGGGAGAGAATCATGAAACGGACATTGCTGCTGCTGGCTCTGGCGGTCTTCGCGGCCTGCGTGCCCAAGAAAGTCCACGAACAGCCCATCATGGAGAACGACCAGCGGGTCGGGGATTCCTCGGCCGCGGTCGCCGCGGCGACAGCGCGGGCCGCCGATGCGCAATCGAAGGCCCAGGAGCGAGAGGCTCTGACGGCCCAGGCGATGGCTGACTGCTCGCCGGATGTGTGCGAAGCTCTCGTCCGTGGCGAGGTCGCCCTCGGGATGAACGAGGTCCAGGTCCTCGCTGCCACCGGCACGACCGACGACGCGTGGTCGATCCGGTACGCAGGGGACGCCACGGTGATGATGCCGGCGACTTCGCTCAGCCCTCCGACTGATGTCGTCGGTGACATCGTGGTCGTCCAGCTCGCCAGCAACACCGTGAGCAGGTACGCGTATCGCGAGTCGCAGGGGGTGCGAGTCGTGGACTCGCCGCTCGACGCCACGACCGAAGGCCGGGCGGTGGCGCTGGCAGATGCACTGGTGCGAGAGGGTGACGACTACGCGGCCCGCGGCGATTTCGAGGCGGCGCTGAACCGGTACGACCGCGCCAGTATCCTGATGCCGGGCGATCCGATGATCGACTTCAAGATTGCGGAATCGCTGGACAAGGCGCTCAGGCCGTTCGCGGCCCTCATGCAGTACCAGTTGTTCCTGCACCAGATGAATCTCGAGACGATCGAGGCACGGGGTGAGGCGGCGGCCCGAATGGCGGAAGCCATCGCGCTGGCCCAGCAGCGGATCCTCATCCTGGAGCGACAGGTACCGCAGTAATGCAGATCCACGGAGACCGCGGTCGGATCCACTCCGGGTCGTGGATCTACCGGCGCCGCCAGCTGCCGCCCGGGTTCGCGGTGGCGGCGGCGCTTCTTCTTTCATCCTGCCACCTGATGGCGTCTTTCAAGACCGGCCCCGAAGGCCGGTCGATACATGACACCGATCTGCGTCAGCTGGTGCGGGACGAGTCGTTCGTCGAGGCCCTGGATCTCACCGATCCGGATGACAGGGGCGACATCGGTGACGAGCTCCTGCGCCTCATGCACCGCGGACTCCTTCTCCACTACGCCGGGCGCTACGAGGAGAGCAACGAGGTGCTGCAGCGTGCCGAGGAGATCAGCGACGACCGCTACACCAAGAGCGTGTCGGTTGCCCTGCTCTCCCTCGTAACCAGCGACCGGGCGCTGGCGTGGGTGCCGAGAGAGACCGAGCGACTGATGGTCAACTACTTCGGCGCCCTCAACTACCTTGCTCTCGGAGATCTGGACGAGGCGGCTGTTGAAGCCCGCCGTCTCAGCCGACAGCTCGAGCTCAGCCAGGACGAGGAACGCGATCCAGCGGAAGTGGAGATGCGGCGCACGCTCCGGTACTTCGCCGGCTCGGTCTTCGAGGCGTGCGGCAACCGGAACGACGCGGCCGTGGCGTACCGGCACGTATGGACTGCGTCCGATGAACTCACGGCGGATGAGCCACTCCGACCGAGGTTTCTCAACCTGTACGGCGAGGAGTTTCCGGTCGAGTACCTGCGGCCCGAGCCGACAGACAGCCTCGTGGGCAACCCGTCGGTGACTGCGGGACCCGGCGGGGACGTGGTGATTCTCCTCGAGAAAGGATTCGTGGCGCACCGTGTCGAGCGGTCGCTCAACATCCCGCTGTTCCCGCAGGAGGCTGACGCACTCCACAGCCCCAATGCCGAAGTCCGGTTAGCTGCGGCCTCGTGCGTTGCGTCGCGATCCTTCCAGGACAAGTACGACTTTTCCGAGATCCTCGCCGAGTCGGGCACCGACTGGCGCGGAAGTTCGGGAGGGAAATGCATCGTATCCGGGTCCGGCCGCTCGAAAAGCGAGGCGGACGGCACCTCCGGCCGGGAGTTTTACCTGATGCGTGTCGCGTGGCCGGAGATGGTCCCTTCGGGGCTCCCGACGGACCTGACCGTCGTCGGGTTCTCCGTCGCGGCGGACGCCGAGCCACTCGCGACACCTGCAATGCGAGGATCCGTCTCCGGGGCGGTGACGGCAGAATTCGAGGACCAGCTGGGTGGGATCCTCATCAAGATGGTTGCCCGGACGGCCCTCAAGTACGAGCTGGCCCGCGCCATCGAGAAAGAGGTCGACAAGGAGAACGAGTTGCTCGGCGACATCGCATTCCTCACGGCCAACGCTGCCGCCGCACTGTTCGAGCGCGCCGATACGCGGTCATGGCACCTCCTGCCGGACGAGATGTCGGTGGTCCGGCTTCGCCTGCCCGCCGGGAGCCACCCGTTGACCGTGCAGGTCGAGACCGGCCGGTCAGGGACCCAGGTCATCGATCTCGGAGACATCGACGTGCGCGACGGAAGCGTCCATGTCCTCTCCGCCAGAGTTTGGCCCTGAGCGCCTTCGGGGTTAGCTTTTCCGGCCTTTCCCACTGCGGCGGGAGGCAGTACACGACAACGATATGTCGCGTCGCGTGACATCCTGACAAATACACGGTTCTGGCGAGACGAATGATAGGTATCGAGAGGGAAAGAGTCGGTCTGCTTCCGGTCTGGGCGTGGGCTGCTCTTTCGGGCTTCGCGATCTGGCTGCTGTACGTGTTCACGCTCGGGCCGACGACAGCCTTCTGGGACACCTCCGAGTACATCGCGACCGCCCACATCCTCGGCCTTCCGCACCCGCCAGGGAATCCCCTGTTCGTCGTGCTGGGTAAGGCCTGGCTTCTCCTCACGGGATGGACGGGACTGGAAGTCGCCACGCGCATCAACCTCCTGAGCGCCACGGTCTCGGCCGGCGCCGCAGCGTTCTGGTTCCTCGCGGTCATGCGGATCTGGGCCCACTTCACGAAGAACCGGGCGGTCGCGGTGATGGCCGCGTTGTGCGCCGTGCTCGTGGGCGGCACCGCCTACACCGTATGGGCCCAGTCGAACGCGAACGAGAAGGTGTACACGGTCTCACTATTGTTTGTAGCAGTGATCTCTTACCTCGCGATGGTTTGGGAAGATCACAGCGACACGTACCGCGGTGATCGCATCATGGTGCTGATCGCCTTTCTGCTCGGCCTCGGGGCGACCAACCACCAGATGTCGCTCCTGCCGCTTCCGGCCCTGGTGGTGTTCGTGTTGTGGCACAATCATGGCCGGCTCCTGAGTTGGAAATCCGCCGCGATCGTGGCCGGTGGTCTGGTGGTCGGAGTCGTCATCGGAGCCGCTCTGGAAGGTCTCGGGTGGCCGCTGCCCCGAATGTGGCTGTTCGCCGGGGGCATCTCGATCATCTGGGTGGTGCTCTCGCCTCGCGTGGCCGTGGCGGGCACGCTGTTCCTGATCGTCGGTTTTTCGGTACAGCTCCTCTTCGTTCCCATCCGCTCGGCGCAGAATCCGATCATCGACGAAGCCGATCCCGAATGCGTCGTCATCGGAGAGGACGGACAGCGCCACAACCGGATCATCGATGCCGTGATCCCGAAGCAGTACGAGTCCGGCTACGGAGAGAAGAGCCTGGCTGTAAAGTGCGACAAGCTGGCGGCGTCGATCGCCCGCGAGCAGTACCAGAAGCCGCCGTGGGCAGAGATGCAGTCTCCGCGAAAGGCCCAGTTCGCCATGTTCTGGCAGTACTTCGACTGGCAGTGGGCGCGCACACTGCCGATCGGGGTTCGCGGCCTGGCGACAATGCTCTTCCTCACGCTCGGCATCATCGGCCTCGTCCGGCACGCGCGCGGCGACCTGGACAGTTTCGTCTATTTCGTGACGTTCCTCGGGACGATCACGGTGCTGCTTATCTTCTATCTCAACTTCAAGTATGGCTACACGACGTACGCCGAAGTCCCGATCGACCAGCGCGAGGTCAGGGAACGCGACTACTTCTTCCTGTTCGGCTTCAACGTGTGGGGGCTCTACGCGGGAATGGGGATCGCCACGGTGTGGAAGTGGATCGGCGATCGGATGGCGACGGAGTCGGACCCGACCCGAGGTCTCCGGCTCGCCTCGCCGCTGCTGAGCATCGCGTTTCTGCCACTGATCTTCAACTTTGCACTGGCCGATCGTCGTGGGGATTACTCGGCCCGGGACTGGGCCTGGAACGTCCTGCAGTCCGTCGAGCCCTACGGTGTCCTGTTCACGAACGGCGACAACGACACCTTCCCACTCTGGTACCTGCAGGAAGTAGAGGGAATCCGCAGGGATGTCACGGTCATCGTGCACTCCTACCTCGGCACGAAGTGGTACCCGAAGCAGCTGCGCGACCTGACGGTTCCTTGTCCCGAAGGGGTCGATCCGCTGGCCACGCCGTTCGTCATCGTGTGCCAGAGGCCGTTCGACCGGGAGAATGCGATCGACCTCTACCGGGACATGGACGTCTCACCTCCCACCCGCCCGATCCACTCACTGACGGACGCGGAGATCGACTCGCTACCCCTGTACCAGGTGGCTCCAGCCGGAACGTCGGTGAGGTTCACGCCGAACATCGAGGTGCGGTTCGACCAGGAGCGGTTCCTCCTGCACCCGGATTTCTTGGTCTACTACATCGTGCAGGAGACGCTGGGCGATCGTCCGATCTATTTCGCTGCCACGGCGCCGCCGGTCTACGAGCAATGGTCGCTCGAGCCACACCTGATCCGGCACGGCCTGGCGCACAAACTGGCTGAGAACATCGAGCCGACCGACGACCTCGTGCAGCTCGACCCGCAGTTCATCATCCAGTGGATCGACGTTGCCCGCACGTATCGGCTCCTGTGGGAAGTGTTCCGCCTCGACTACCTGCTTGAGTGGGACCTGTGGCCCGAGCCGTCGACCCGGTCGAGCATCCCGGCTCAGTACTACATCGCGCACGTTGCGCTCGCGGCTGCGTTGGATCAGCTCGATAGACCAGAGGATGCGGAAGCAGCCGCATCGAGAGGGGAGCAGTTGCTGCTGCTGCGGGGACGACTCATTCCCTGACGCCGGCTCCGGGTGGGCGATCCCCTGTCCGACTTTGGGCCAAAATGACGACCATCGACTGTGGTCCTGCCACACGTCGGAGTGGTTCGGGAGGGGCACCTCGCCTCTCTATTCCCAGACCATCGGGAGCTCCCCGTGAATCCGTTGAAGGGGCTATCTGTCCTGTTGCAACACGGTTAGGTGCGTACCGACCTCTTGTGAGCCCGGTTGTGCGGGACACGATCCCCGCATCCCGAAGCTGGGATCGAGCGATCCGTACGTTTCGGTTTCAATCTTGCTCATCTGGGACGCGGATGAAACGCAGCAGGCTCCGGCCCTCCCTCAGCGGCGCCTCAAAAAGACACGACCTTCCAGCCTGGTGTCGTGTCACGGAGCTAGCGATTATGCAGAAGACCGCAGCCCAGGACCCTTCGGCACGCGTGGAACCGGATTCCGCTCTCGCAATCGAGCAGATACGCGCCGCGGAGGAACGATATCGCGCGATATCGGAGGTGGTCGCCGATTGGGCCTACTCGCTGAAAATCCACCCGGACGGCGAGGCTGTGCTCGTATGGTCGAACATGGACATGCCTCGTATCACCGGGTACGGCTCGGCAGATCTGGACGATCGCGGCTGGCTCGGTCTCGTGCACCCGGATGACAGGTCCGTGATCAGTTCCCACTTCGGAGCGCTTCTGAAGGGGAGGACCGACATCGCGGAGTACCGCATCGTAACGCGCAGCGGAGAAGTACGGTGGCTGCGGGACTATGCGCGTCCCCTCGAAGATACGGTCGCGGGTGACATGGAAGCTGTGGGCGGCGTGCGCGATGTGACGACGCGCCGGCAGGCGGAGCTGGATCGGGCTCGCCTGATCTCCGAGCTCGAAGCGACGAACGAGGAGCTGGAGCGGATGGGCGCATCCGTCTCCCAGGAGCTCGAGGGCCCCTTGGCCGCCGTGGCGGCGGGCCTCAAGCGGCTGGACACACGACTCGAGGACAGCGACCCGGGCCTCGACGCGGACGTGCACCGCGCCCACGAGGCGATCATCCACCTTCGCGACATGCTGGAGAGCTTGGAAGAGCTGGCCCGTATCGGCCACCTGCCCGAGACCCTGGAGTCCGTGTACCTCGGAGAGCTGGCCGCAGAGGCCGTCGACCTGTGCTGCGGCGGTGTCCGCTCGCGCGGCGTGGATGTCGTGATCGGTGACTTACCCAAGGTGTTCGGAGACCGCATCCGCCTGCTGCAGCTCCTGCGGATCCTGGTCGAAAACGCCGTGGTCTACATGGGCGACCAGTCGGAGCCGCGACTCGAGATCGGGGCGGAGTCCCGGGGCGGCAAGCACATCATTTTCGTGCGTGACAACGGTGTCGGCATCGATCCCGCAGATCTCGAGAGGGTGTTCGACGTGTTTCGTCGCCTGGATCCACGCAGCTCGGGCACGGGGGTAGGTCTCGCCATGGCCCGTCGCATCGCCGAGATGCATGGAGGGCGGATCCGCGCCGTGTCGGAGGGGAAGGGTACCGGCAGCACATTCTTCGTGGAGCTTCCGGCCTGAGACTTCAGGGCTGCAGGGGCACAGCTTCATCGAAAATGCGGAATGGGCTTGATTCCGCCCGTCTACCGGCTTCGGTCAGCAACGCGCGCGACGTGTCGCTCAGCATTCCCGTCAGCAGGCTCTCGAACATCTTCCGGTAGAAGGCATCCGGCCGCACGGTGATGCTCGCCCGCACGTGTCGGGCCTCAGGGGGCACCGCCACTGTCACCGCGACGCCGCTGTCGGGAAGCAGTCGAGTGTCAGACAGCTCGACCCAAGCCCCGGCCTGGTAGCCGATCCGTCGAGCGATCGCGTGCTCCGTAGACGCGCCAACGATGGGTTGCCGATCCGCGTCCAGGAGCTGCACGCTGACGAGCACTTCGGGCGTGGCATACGTCGGGAAGCGGTGTCCGGTGCCGGTGTTCGTCACCTGCAGTCCCGCCTCTGCGTCCGAGATCGTCCATTCGATCGTCACTCCCGAGCGCACCATGTCCGGGTCGTGGATACCCCTCCACAGGTGGCGTCGGTCCGGCATGTGACACGTCTGGCAGACGACCCCTTCAGCCGCGTACCGGCTGTTCTCCCACTCGGTGTAGGTGTTCTCCAGAAGTTTGCCGTTCGGAGCCGCACCGCCGGGCAGGAATTGATGGCACCCGGAACAGAACCGGGAATCCTCGAAGAACTCGGTCCGGGTCACGCCGCTGTGCGGGCTTCCCTCGGGCGATGCGTCGACCGATCCGTCACGTCGCGGCGGCCCGTGCCTCCGCGTTCCGCGAACATGGCACGCGGCGCACACGATGCCGTGATCGCGCAGCGCGGGGTCGAACGAGGGGTTGGAGGTCCACTCCTCGCCGGCCGCCACACGAGCGCTCTGCTCGGAAAGTGGTGCGTGGCACACCAGGCAGCTTTCCACCGTCCCGAAAGCGTTCTGCTCCCAGTTCACGAGCTGTCCGGACAGGCCCGGAGAATACGCTTCCGAGTGTACGGCGGTCTGCCAGTCTCCGTATTGGACGGGGTGGCAGGTCCCGCAATCCTCCGGTAGAAGCGAAGCCTCCAGAGGAGACCAGGCGTCGGAGGCCTCGCCCTGGGGGGGAACGGGACGCAGCCAGTATCCCCGGACGAAGTCATCAACGGTCACGAACTCGCGATCGTCCCCCTGGACATCCAGGTCTGTCGCCACCGCCCCGGGCAGCTCGCCGTTCGCTTGCACGTCGCCTTCCGTCGACAAATCGTCGTCTCCAGCGCCGCACCCGGCGAGGACCACGAGGGCCACTGTCAGCAGGACGCTCCGCGAACCCGCCTTTGCTGTTCTCCGGGCTGAGTCGTTGCGCATCATGATGCTCCCAAGGAGAGCTGGACAACGGTCTGCAAGGCCGCCGCCCGCTCCTGCAGGCTGCGGACGGACAGGGTTCGGCTCCGCAGTGCCATGATCGCGTCGGTGGCCGCCGAAGCCGCGGACAGCGTTGTAGTATAAGGCACGCCGCGAGTGATCGCGGCGCGGCGGATCATGTAGTCGTCCTGTTGGGCATGTTTGCCGAGCGGCGTGTTGAGCAACAACTGAATGTCGCCGGACAGCAGCAGGTCGATGATGTTGGGCCGGCCTTCGTGCACCTTCAGCACGGTCCGGCACGGCACCCCGCGTCCCCTCAGGTAGCGGGCCGTTCCCTCCGTAGCCACGATCTCGAACCCGAGCTCGTGGAATCGGCGCACTATGGGCGTCGCCGCCGGCTTATCCCGGTCGTGCACCGTCACGACCACGGAGCCCTGCAGCGGCAGCGAGCCGTCGGCCGATATCTGGGCTTTGGCGAACGCCAGGCCGAAACTGTCTGCCAGGCCCATCACCTCGCCGGTCGATCGCATCTCCGGACCCAGTTGCGGGTCGGCGTCGGGGATCTTGTTGAATGGGAACACGGCTTCCTTCACCGCGACGTCCCACACCTCCGGGTCCTCGGGCAGGTCCATGTCCGCCAGACGCTCGCCGGCGAGCACACGGGCCGCGACACGTGCGAATGGGATCCCGGTAGCTTTGCTTACGAACGGTACCGTTCGGCTCGCCCGCGGGTTCACCTCGAGCACGTATGTGCGGCCCTCGTGCACCGCGTACTGCACGTTGATCAGACCCTGCACGCCGAGGGCCCTCGCGAAGGCCCGCGTGTCCTTCCTCATGCGAGCGATGTCCTCGTCGCTCAGCAGATACGGTGGCAGGACGCACGCGGAGTCACCCGAGTGTATCCCGGCTTCCTCGATGTGCTGCATCACACCGCCGATCACCACGCGATCGCCGTCGCACACCGCGTCGACGTCCGCTTCGAACGCGTCCTCGAGAAAGCGGTCGATCAGCACCGGGTGTTCGGGAGACGCGCGGATCGCGACGTGGAAGTACTCGTGCAGCATCTCATCGTCGTACACGATCTCCATCGCGCGGCCGCCGAGCACGTAGCTTGGCCGAACGAGCACCGGATACCCGATCTTCTGTGCTACGGCCAGGGCGTCCTCGATGCTGGTGGCCGTGCCCGCCTCGGGGCAGGCGATGTCGAGATCCTGGCACAGGGCCTCGAATCGCTCGCGGTCCTCGGCCCGGTCTATGGCGTCTACGCTCGTGCCGAGGATGGGCACGCCCAGCTCCTCGAGTCTGCGCGCCAGGCGGAGCGGAGTCTGGCCGCCCATCTGTACCACCACGCCCTCCGGCTTCTCGTGCTCGACGATCTCGAGCACGTCCTCGAGGGTCAGGGGCTCGAAGTAGAGCTTGTCCGAGATGTCGAAGTCGGTGGAGACCGTCTCCGGGTTCGAGTTGATCATGATCGTCTCGACGCCCATGTCGCGCAGGGCGAGGGAGGCAGAAACACAGCAGTAGTCGAATTCCACTCCCTGCCCGATACGGTTAGGGCCGCTGCCGAGGATCACGATCTTCCGTCGGTCGCTGCGGATCGACTCGCTCTCGCTCTCGTACGTCGAGTACAGATACGGCGTCGCCGCAGGGAACTCCCCGGCGCAGGTGTCTACCGTCTTGAACACGGGTCGAATGCCGTGCGCGTGACGGGCGCTGCGAAGCTCCGCTTCGGGCACTCCGCGCAGCGACGCCAGTTCGGCGTCGCCAAACCCGATCCGCTTCGCGGCGAGCAGCGTCTCCGGCGCGATTTCCTCAAGCTCCGCGACCTCGCGTCCCGCGTCGACGATCGCTGCGAGCTGGTCGAGGAACCACGGATCGATTCCGGTGCGCTCGTAGATCTCGTCGATCGAGACCCCCGCGGCGAGGGCCCGATACAGCTGGAATGGTCGCTCGGGGGTCGGGGTGCGGATGGCCGCCCGGACCGACTCGAGGCTGTCGTCCGTCAACCGGTCGTCCGCAGGGTCGGCGGCTGGCAGCCATCCCGGCCGGTCGTTCTCGAGTGCCCTGAATCCCTTGAGCCACGCCTGGCTGAACGTGCGGCCGATGGCCATCACCTCGCCCACGGCCTTCATCTGTATGCCCAGAGTGGCATCGGCCTTCGGGAACTTCTCGAACGCGAAGCGCGGGATCTTAACCACCACGTAGTCGAGTACCGGTTCGAAACAGGACATGGTGACGCGGGTGATCGCATTCTCGATCTCGTCCAACCGGTAGCCGACCGCAAGCTTGGCCCCGATGCGCGCGATCGGGAATCCGGTGGCCTTGGAGGCGAGGGCGGAGCTGCGCGACACGCGCGGGTTCATCTCGATCACCAGCAACTCGCCGTCGGTGGGGCTGAGGGCGAACTGGATGTTGCAGCCGCCTGCCTCCACGCCGATCTCGCGGATGATGGCGAGCGCGGCGTTCCTCATCTCCTGGTACTCGTGGTCGGAGAGCGTCATGGCCGGGGCGACGGTGATGGAGTCGCCCGTGTGCACCCCCATGGGGTCGAAGTTCTCGATCGAGCACACGATGACCACGTTGTCGGCACCGTCGCGCATAACCTCGAGCTCGAACTCCTTCCACCCGATCACGCTGCGGTCGATCAGGACCTCGGCGATCGGCGAGAGCTCGAGCCCGCGGCGGACCTTCCGTTCGAACTCCTCCGCGTTCCACGCGATGCCACCACCGGTTCCGCCCAGGGTGAAAGAGGGTCGGATGATGGCGGGAAAGCCTGTCTCCTCCACGATGGACAGCGCCTCGTCCACCGTGCGGGCGAACCCGCCGTGGGGGACGGCGAGCCCGATGCGCTTCATCGCGGCCGCGAACTCCTCCCGGTCCTCGGCCATGCGGATGGCCCGGGTGTCGGCGCCGATCAGCTCGATCCCGTGCCTGTCCAGCACCCCGCTGTCGTGCAGCTCGAGGGCCACGTTGAGGGCCGTCTGTCCGCCCATGGTGGGAAGCAGCGCGTCGGGTTTCTCCTTCTCGATCACCCGTTCCACCCATTCGGCCGTGATGGGCTCGATGTAGGTGGCATCCGCGACGTCGGGGTCCGTCATGATCGTCGCCGGGTTGGAGTTCACCAGGATGACCCGGTAGCCCTCCTCCCTGAGCGCACGACAGGCCTGCGTGCCCGAATAATCGAACTCACAGGCCTGGCCGATGATGATCGGTCCGGAGCCGATCAGCAGTATCGAGGAGATGTCGTCGCGCCGTGGCATTGCGGGAGAATACGGCGGGGGAGGGGGGAGTCAAGTGGGGTGGTGGCCGGAATCACTCGTCGCGTTCGCCCACTACCTCTGCCAGGAGCTTTGAGAGACCGGCTCGCTCGGCATCGTCTCGAAGACGTTCCCGGTCCACCTCCTCCACCGAGATGCTCAGGATGGCCTTGATGTCCCGCAGATGCTTGTCGGAGCCACCCGCTTCATAGAATTGGAGTTTCTTGAGGATCAGCTCTTCGGGAGGCGAAAAGAGCGCGCTGCGGTCCTGGGCAGTCGGGAGAAGGCGCGCTCGCGCGATCTGGTTCCGCGCAATCCGGTCGGCGGCCACGTACAGATCGATCTTGAAGCCCGAGCGTGGATGGATGATGTTGAACTGACTCCCCTCCCGGACCGCATGGCCGGCGGCTTCTTCGTCCAGGTAATACTCATCAGGCGGAAAGCTCGCACGCAAGCCCGGGATGTCATCGACCTTGAGCGCGACGACAACATCGATGTCGCGCGTTAAGCGAGGCTCTCCGTATGCGATGGCAGCGAGGGAGTCCCCGATCGCATAGGGAATCTCCAGCTTCTCGAGGGTCCCGGTGAGGTGGGCGAGCAGTTCTTCAGGTGTCTCCAAGAAACCTCGCCGCGACCTCCTCGGAAAGACGAGAGCGAGACCACCCGGGATGCAACGTCCGAAGCTGGCGATGCAGCTGGATGCGGACGAAGCGGGTCATCTCGAACGCCTCGGCCAGTCGTTCCGCGGACGTCATATTCCTGTACGCTGCCACCTGGAGCGGGTGGAGAGGTTCAGGCCGCGGTGGTCGCGTCGAGCGACGGTGGCTGGTCAGCGCGGGTTTGATCGGCTGCATTCCGGTCAGGGCTCCGTCGGGGGCATGGGTCTTCGTCCCGTCAACTTACACCGCGCCCTCCCGCTGTGCTTCGGCCCGGCTCTCAAAGCCATGGTGTCGGCTCACCATACGGTTGGGAAGGGGGGAGTCAAGCCGGAAGCCCCAGCTTGCGGGCCACGGCCGCCTGGCGCTCGTCCAGGTGACCTGCCCCCAAGAGTGGTACCACAAAAGTTAAGTTAGTCCGGCCGCAACCCTCCGGACCCGCCCTGGCCCCTGCAGTGCAGGACGTCTGATCCATGCTCGACCGGTCCGCCAGTCCGCGGGCCTCCGGGCGGTCTACTGCCTCGAGCTCGAGCTTCAGGGCTGCAGTTACGCCAGGGTCGTTTCGTACAGCTGGAGCGACTCGCGCACCAGCCGGTCGAACGTGAAGTGTGCTTCGTAGTGGGTCCGCGCCGCTCTTCCCATGGTCGCCCTGAGGGCGGGATCCTCCAGCAGGCGCCTCAGTCTATCCGCCAAGAGAGTGTCATCGTCCTCGGGGATCAGGAAACCGATATCCCCGTCAATGACGGCTTCCCGCACCCCGCCCACATCAGTCGCCACCACGGGAACTCCGCCGCGCAGGGCCTCCAGGATGCTGCGGGGGAATCCCTCCCAGTGGCTGATCAGCAGGTACAGCTGTGATCCAGCGATCAACTCCGGCACGTCCTCGCGCATTCCCAGGAACCGGACACGCTCGGACAGGCCTAGAGACCGGGCCATGGATCGGAGGGCTTCCTCTAGGGACCCGGAGCCCACGAGGTCCAGGGCCCAGTCCAGGTCCAGGATAGTCGCGAGGGCGCGAAACAGGGTCTCGTGGTCCTTCTGTGCCGCGAAGCGGGCCACCATGAGCAGCCGCGGCGGGTCGGCACCTGGATCAGCGCGCAAGTCGTCGCGCACGTCCGGCATCGCGTTGTGGATGGTGACGAACCGGTCCGGTTTCGACACGCGACTCTCGATCGCCAGCTCGCGGTCTGACTCGCACACGGTGACGATGCGTCGGGCCAGGGGAGCCATGCTCTTCTCGATGCTCCACACCGCCCAATCACGCCCCCGGGTGCGCGGCAGATCGAACAGCCACCCGTGCGCGGTCGTCAGCGTGGGTATGCCCAGCCGTCGGCCGGCGATACGGCCCAGGATGCCGGCCTTGCTCGAATGAGTCGAGATAATGTCGGGGCGGATGCGTCGCAGTTGGCCGGTCAACTCGCGCAGAGCCCGAAGGTCACGCACAGGCCTGAGTGGCCGGGCCATGTGCCGCAGGGTGACGACCTGAACACCGCGCTCCTTTAGTTGACGGGCGAGGACGCCCCCCCCACCGGCCAGGACCACCACATCGTGATCCAACTGCTGGATCCTCGAGGCCAGGTCGCGGACATGGATCTGCGCCCCGCCCAGGTCATCCGATCTCGTGATAACGTACGCGATGCGCACGACGGTCCTCCGTATTCGAGCGCTCGCCCTTCGGCTCTGCGCTCGGGATTGTAGCTACCAGTCCGCCATCATTTCCTCGACAGCGTAACTCGGCCGGATGTCCACGGGCACCGTCACCGCCAGCCGGTCCAGCGCGCCCTGCATCTCCGGAGAGATCGTGCCAAAGCGCTCGATGAACTCGCCCACGCGGTCGTAGTCTCCGGTGGCCTGCATCATCAAGTAGACATGGGCCATCTCGGCGATCGCCACGGGGAAGATCTCCAGGTCGGCCGCGAAGAGCCCGGTCTCCTCATCGTAGGTGATCGCTCCCCTGTTTCGGAGGAAGTTGAACTGGGTGAGACAGCCTAGTCCGTGCGCCTCGGTGATCCCGAACCGAACGCACCGGAACATGTCGGCCACATGGTCGATGTAGACTTCCTCGAGGAACGCCTCGTCGTATACGCCGTTCCGGATCAGTACGCGGAGGCTGTTGGTGCCCACCGCGTCGGCCTTCGCCTCCTCCATGGCCGCGTACCTGTCCTTCAGGGCCTGGCGGGTGGTCAGGTCGGGCTGACCGGTGACATAGTCCGGGCCGAGGCCGTGCGCGAGCTCGTGTAGCAACACGCGCGTGAAATAGGGATCGACCGAGATCCTGGCCGCCTGCTCGGGAACCAGCACCTGCTCCGCGATCGGCTTCAGGATAGTCTCGAACTTCGCGTCGATCACGTTGCGCAGCACCACCTTCTTCGAGCCTTCACCCTTACGCACGCGCGGATCGTTGGGCAGGTTGAAGGCGATGGTCTGGATACCGGCCCGCGTCTCGCCGGCCGCGTAGATCAGGGTGACGACGGAGATCGGCGACGTGAACGAACGATCCAGGTACTTGTGCTCGTCGGGAATCGGCAGCGCGGCCTCGAGGGCCGGCAGGTTCTCGACTAGAGAAGCCAGTCGCTCGCTTTCCACCGGGTCCTTGAGGCCGATGAACGACTCGTACGAGACCTTGTAGCCGAATAGCTGGTCTTCGTAGTTCTCGTATGGCCCCAGGGTAGGCTCGATCAGGTTGTCTGAGAGCCGCATCCACGCCACTTCGCTGTCGTAGTAGTCGTCCGACATCAGGGCGCCCGCCCGCAGCTCGAGGAAGCGCTTCAGGGTCGGGTTGCTCGCCCGCTCCGCTGCGGCCAGCAGATTCTCCGAGGCAGCCTCGAGATGCGCGGCGTACGCCTCCCGGTACGGAACCGCGGTGAGTCCATCGTCGTCCGTCCGCTCGATGACAGTGTACTCCGACTTGAACGCAGCCTCATCGCCTGGATTCGCGGCGATCCACTCCTCGAACTCCTCCCGGGTCACGTCCTCCGGGTAGAAGCCGGCACCGACCGGCTGGTGGCCCACGCCCTCGAGGAACGGCTCCTCTCCGATCAGGCGGTCCCACGGCCCGTACATGATTCGGTAGTACTCCCGCGTCGCGGCCGACTCGGGATCGTCGCCCTGCGGAAGAAGCGAAGCGGCGTCTGCGTTGCCGCGCCACGCCTGCAGCCTGAAGATGTCATCCAGGTGCCTGGACGCCTCGACGAGCTCGCGGACCACCCGACGCTGGTCGGCGTCGAGCAGAGTTTCGTCGAAGCTAATCGTGACCGGCGCGAACTGGTCGAGTCGATGCTGCATGCCTCCTTCGGCCGGGCTCGTGTCCGCGTCACCCGCGCGCTCGCCGGCACAGGCCAGCGGTAGAAGCGCGGCCACGGTGACAGCCAGAATCGGTACGCCTCCGATCGAACGCATATCAGTCCCTCCAATCGCCGGTCGCTGGGTCCCGCTCGGCCGTTTTCTTCCTCTCACGTTTCACCGCCGCGGTCACGAACAGGGCGAAGCCGCCCCATACGAACACGAGGACCACGACCATCGTGATGATTCCCTGGGTGGTCAGAACGCACTCTCCTGCGGTGGTTCAGGTGAACGCGATAGATTCTACACAGACTGGCCCGAACCTGCGAGGACCTCTCGAGGCATGCGGCCGGACTCAGGCGTATATTACAAGAATGGAACAGAGCCACCGCGATATGAAGGTGTTCCAGTTGGGTACCGAGCCCGGACCGGATCCAGCTGACACGTCCCCGGCAGAGCGTCTCGAGATGATGTGGCGACTGACGTGTGACGCCTGGGAGTTCATGAAAGGCCAGGCCGTTGAATCCCGACTTTCTCGACATGTTGTCCGCGTTGTCCGAGGAGGGCGCTGAGTTCCTGGTGGTGGGAGCCTACGCCCTCGCCGTGCACGGCCTGCCCCGGGCCACCGGCGATCTGGACATCTGGATAGGTAGATCGACGGCGAACCGTGAGCGGGTGTGGCAGGCCCTGGCGACCTTCGGTGCTCCCCTCGACTCGCTGAGTCCCGAAGACCTGTCTCGCCCTGACCTCGTATTCCAGATCGGGGTGGCGCCGCAGAGGATAGACCTGCTCACGACCGTCGACGGAGTGGAGTTCGAGACGGCCTGGCGCGACCGGCTCGAGACTGAGGTCTCCGGCGTCAACGTTCCCGTGATCTCGCGGGAGCACCTCGCGCAAAACAAACGCGCAACGGGCCGGCCCCAGGATCTCGCCGACCTGGCCTGGCTCGATGAGAACGGGGCCTGAGTCAGCCTACAGAGGCTCGAACCGCGCCGTGAAGTGCCTGAGGAACGCCGGCTCATACGTGATTCGGTAGCCCCGCATGGCCTCCCGTCGATCGTACACGTTGAGAATCGCCTCGACCACGTAGTCGATGTGACTCTGCGTGTAGACGCGGCGCGGGATCGCGAGCCGCACGAGCTCGTTTCTCGCCGCCACTGGCTCGCCCGTCTCCGGGTGCGTGTGCCCGAACATCACGCTCCCGATCTCGACGGACCGAATGCCAGCCTCCCGGTACAGCTCGATCGCCAGCGAAATGCCGGGAAATTCGAGCGGGGGGATGTGTGGGCACATGGCGGCTGCGTCGATGTACACCGCGTGTCCGCCCGGAGGCTGCACGATCGGAACGCCCGCCGCACTGATGTGCTGGCCCAGGTACGCCGTGGAGGCGATTCGATACTTCTGGTAGTCGGGTTCCAGCGCCTCGTAAAGTCCGATGGCAACGGCTTCCAGGTCGCGTCCCGCCAGTCCGCCGTAAGTCGGAAAGCCCTCCGTCAGGATCAGGAGGTCCCGTTCCTGGGCCGCCAGCTGGTCATCGTTCGTCGCCAGGAAGCCTCCGATGTTCGCCATCCCGTCCTTCTTGGCCGACATCGTGGCCCCGTCCGCGTACGAGAACATCTCCCGGGCGATCTCGATCAGCGCCGTGTCCGCGTACCCCTCCTCGCGCTGCTGGATGAAATACGCGTTCTCGGCGAACCGGCATGCGTCGATGTAGAAGGGGACCCCGTGGGTGCGGCACAGCTCGGAGGCGGCCCGGATGTTGGCCATCGACACTGGCTGTCCGCCACCCGAGTTGTTGGTCACGGTGATCATGGCGAGCGGAATGCGGCCCGGCGGGACCTCGAGAAGTCGCTCCAGCGCAGCGAGGTCGATGTTGCCCTTGAACGGGCCCGGCGTCTCCAGGTCCACGCCCTCCGCGCACGGGAGGTCCCGGGCTTCCGCGCCAGTGAACTCGATGTTCGCCCGCGTGGTATCGAAGTGCGTGTTGTTGGGAACGACGTCCCCCGTCCGGCACACCGTGGTGAACAGGATTCGCTCGGCGGCGCGGCCCTGGTGTGTGGGAATCACGTTACGGAAGCCGAAAATGTCCTGTACCGCCGCCTTGAAGCGGAAGTAGCTATCGCTTCCCGCATAGGACTCGTCGCCCCGCATCGTGCCGGCCCACTGTTCGGCGCTCATCGCACCCGTGCCGCTGTCGGTGAGCAGATCGATGAGCACGTCACGGGCGTTCAGGAGGAACACGTTGTAGCCGGCGTCGCGGATGTGCTCTTCGCGCTCATCTCGGGTCGTCATTCGGATCGGTTCGATGCTCTTGATCCGGAACGGCTCGATTACAGTGTGGATGGACCTCGGATTACGCATGTCCCTCGAGCTCCAGGGTATCGGAGATGCTTCTCATCGCATCGATGACGAAGTCGATGTGCTCCGTCAGGTCCTCGCCAATCGTCTCGGTGTATTCCCGGATCTCGTCACGATTCACGGCGGCGGCGAACGAGCGGTCCTTCAGCTTCTTCTTCACCGACTTGGCCCGCAGGTCCGAGATCCCGGTCGGTCTGACCAGCGAGCACGCGACCACGAACCCCGTTAGCTCGTCCACGGCGCGCATCGTCCTCGCCATCAGAGTCTCCGGCTCGACGCCCGTGTGCTCCGCGTGCGCCATGACGGCATGCAGGATCTCGTCCGGCCAGCCACGCTCCCGGAGGATCGCGACACCGGTGGATGGATGCTCCTCGGTGGGGCTCCGCTCGTCGTTGGGCCACCTCTCGTAATCGAAGTCGTGAATCAGCCCCACGACGCCCCACAGTTCCTCGTCCTCCCCGTACTTCCGGGCGTAAGCTCGCATCGCCGATTCCACCGCGTACATGTGCTTCTGGAGGTTCACGCTCTCCGTGTATTCCTGCATCAGTGCGAAGGCTTCCGCGCGGGTCGGCATGTCGGCCATGACCTGCTCCTCTCTATCGCTATCACTCAGGGTCTCTCAGCAACCTGCTAGGCGTCTATCAACAACCTGCTATTCGGATTCCGGCGCCGCGCGTATCACTCGGACCGCGGCCCGTTTCCCATCGATGTCCGTCGAATCTTCGCCATTGTCCAGCAGAGCCGCTCGCGTGACGGTGCCCGATCCGAAGCGCTCGGCCAGCGCATCGACGGCTTCTGCGACACGGGCGTCAACCCCGGTCCGCGGCTCGAAGAAGTCCACCTGTCCACTGTCGTCGCGGTCCAGGGCGGAGAGCGTCACGCCCACGAGCCTCACCTTGAGGCGCGGTCGGTCCGCGGAACGCAGCAGTTCGCGCGCCACCGGCCAGATCTTCTCGACGGTATTGACCGGCTCCTGCAAGGTGCGCTGTCGGGTGACGGTCTGGAACCCCTCCCATCGCAGCTTCACCGTCACGGTACCGCCCGCGAGGTGCTTGCGACGCAGGGAGGCCGCGACCTGCTCCGTGAGGGCGAGGAGGGTCCGCTCCACGACCTTCCGATCGGCCACGTCTTCGCCGAACGTCGTCTCCTTTCCAAGCGACTTGCGGACGTGGTCTGGCTCGACCGGCCTGTCGTCAATTCCCCGGCTGAGCCGATGGAACCTCTCGCCCATGGATTCACCGAACGCGCGGACGAGGACGTCCCGCTCGAAGGCCGCGACGTCGCCGATCGTGACGCACCCCAGCCGGCGGAACCGTTCCAGCGCCTTCGGCCCGGCGCCCCACAGACGGCGAATCGGTAGCGGTGCCAGGAACTCGGCCTCCGTGCCCGCCGCCACGATCACGAGACCGTCCGGCTTGTCGAGGTCGCTCGCGATCTTGGCGACGAACTTCGAGGCGGCGCACCCGATCGAGGCGGTCAGCCCTTCCTCCTCCCGGATCGCGTTCTTGATCCGGACCGCGATCGCGGGCGCGTTTCCGTACAGACGGTGGCTGGCCTTCACGTCGAGGAACGCCTCGTCGATGCTGATCGGCTCGATCAGGTCCGTGAACCGCTCGAAGATCGCGCGTATGCGGCGCGACACCTCGGCGTAGAGCCGTATGCGCGGCCGCAAGTACACGGCCGATGGGCAGCGGCGCCAGGCCTCGGAGATCGGCATCGCGGATCCGATGCCGTAACGGCGGGCCGCGTAGTTGGCCGTCGCCACGACGCCCCGGCCCCGGCCTTCCTTCGGCTCCGACCCGACGACCACCGGCTTGCCGCGCAGCGCGGGGTTCTCGCGTTCCTCTACCGCGGCGTAGAACGCGTCCATGTCCACGTGGAGGATGGCCCGCTTCCCCACCTCACCACCTCATTCATAGTAGGAGCCTGTCCGCGTAGCGCGGCCGCACCCCATTACGCGGACCGGCTCCTAGCCCTGGCCGGCTGCCAGCCGCTCCTCCACCACACGCCGCAGGACCGCGGGGTAGTCGCTGATCAGGCCGTCCACGCCCATGTCGAGCAGTCGCCGCATCTCTGCGGGCCGGTTGACCGTCCACACGAAAACGCCCTTTCCCTGCTCGTGCATGCGGCGCACGAACCCCCGCGTCACGATCCGAACGGCTCCCTTTCGGACCGGAACCATGGCGGCCACGAGATCGTCGGGGAGGCGGCGGCTGATCCCCAGCTTTCCCCACAGCACGAAGCCCAGGAGATCCGTCTGGTAGGCGCAGCGCCAGCGGGCAACGGAGCCCGCGGGTCCCACCTCATCCGCGTTGAACCCGCCCACGATGACCCGGTCGAGCTCTGGCCTGCCCGGCAGCCACTCGGCGAGCTTTCTTCCCGCTGTCGCGCTCTTCACCTCGAGGATCGCGGGCAGATCTCCGATCGCCTCCATCGCTTCGTCCAGCGTCGGGATCCGGACGTCCTCTCCACGGAACGGAAACGTCGCGCCATCGTCCGCCGTGAACCGAAAGCCGGCGTCCAGTTCCCGGATCTCGGCCAGCGTGCGTTCCGCAACCGGGCCGGACCCGTCCGTGGTGCGGTCGAGGGTCGGATCGTGGATGACCACCATCTCGCCGTCACGTGACGCGTGCAGGTCGATCTCGATCGCCTGCGAGCCGACCTCGACGCCGTGCCGGATGGCCGGAACGGTGTTCTCGGGAGCCACGCCCCGGGCTCCGCGGTGGCCTATGATGCGGATCTCGCCGCCGGGTCCGAACATGCTCGAACAGTAGCTTGCCGGCTGCGCCGATGTCCACCGTCGGGTAGCTTCCTGCGCGGGATTCGGAACCAGCACGACCGGTCCGACCTCGAGCAGACTTCTTCATCGACTTGCCAGCCCCTGGAGACGCCTTGAGAGTTCTCGTCTGTCCCACCGCCTTCAAGGAGAGCATGAGCGCACAGCAGGTCACGGGCGCCATGGTCGAGGGCGTGCGTCTAACGCATCCCGGGGCGGAAATTCGACGGATGCCGGTGTCGGACGGAGGACCGGGTCTGATCGACGCAATCGCCGCGGTCGACGGGGGCGATCGACGTGAGCACGCCGTCACCGGCCCCCTCGGCGGCCAGATCACTGCGCGCTCGCTGTGGACGCCGACCGGCGAAGCCGTGATCGAGGCTGCGGATGCGTGTGGCCTCCACCTGATGGACCCGGCCGACCGGGATCCGCTGCGGGCGCACACTCTTGGTGTCGGAGAGCTCGTCATGCGCTGTCTGGAGCACGGGCCCTCCACGGTCGTGCTCGGGCTCGGTGGCTCAGGCACGGTCGACGGCGGCACAGGCCTCGCGTGCGCCCTCGGGTACCGGTTCCTGGACTCCGAGGGCTCGGACCTCGCTCCCGGAGGCGGAGCCCTACGCGACCTGGCCCGGATAGAGCGCCTGTCCGCAGCGCCGGACTCCGCCACTCCTGCGGCGGTTCCGGTTACCGCGATCGCGGACGTGCGCAGTCCGCTCCTCGGACCCGATGGGGCTGCCCGCCGCTTTGCCCCCCAGAAGGGCGCGAGCCAGGACGAGGTCGAGACGCTGGAGGCGGGCCTCGAGCGTCTGGCCGCGAGACTCGCGGAGGACCTCGCCCGCGACGTGGCGGATCTGCCGGGTGCGGGTGCCGCCGGCGGCCTGGGCGTGGGGTGTGCCGCGTTTCTCGACGCGGATCTCGTGGCCGGCAGCGATTGGGTGCTGGATCGGGTCGGTTTCGAAGAGGCCCTGGAGAGCGTCGACCTCGTGGTGACCGGCGAAGGGGCGTGGGACGCCACGAGTGGCCTCGGCAAGATCGTGGGGGAGATCGTCCATCGGGCGACGTCCGCTTCCGTTCCGGTTGCACTTGTCTGCGGACGAATCACGGGGCAGAACCCGGCCGGCGTGACGGCGGTCGACGGGGGCGGCAAGTGGCTGGAAGCGGACGCCGTGGCGCGACTGGTCGCGGAGGTCGTCGGCTGACGCTATCGTATCGGCTCCCTGCTCAGCGCGGGCGGGGAACGCGGCGCCGGTGATGAACTGTCGAGCGGACACGGGCAATGCACCAATAACGGAGGATGCGGTGAGCACCGAGACGGGCCACCCCGAGAATCTGATGGAGAAGCTGGTGTCCCTGGCCAAGCGGCGGGGCTTCATCTTCCAGTCGTCGGAGGTATACGGCGGTGTCGGAGCGGTGTACGACTACGGTCCCCTCGGCGTCGAGCTCAAGCAGAACGTGCGCGCGAGCTGGTGGGCCGAGATGGTGCACCGCCGTGCCGACATCGAGGGCCTGGACGCGGGGATTCTCATGCACCCCGACGTGTGGGTCGCGAGCGGACACGTCGAGGGCTTTACGGATCCGCTGATCGAGTGCCGCAACTGCCACCGGCGGTTCCGGGCCGATCACGTAGAGGGCGACCAGTGTCCCACGTGTGGCGTGAAGGGCCAGTTCACTGAGCCCCGCAACTTCAACCTCATGTTCAAGACCTTCATGGGGCCGGTGGAGGATTCCACGGCGGTCGTGTACCTGCGGCCGGAGACGGCGCAGGGCATCTTCGTCAACTTCCGGAATGTCCTCGACAGCGCGCGTCAGAAGATCCCGTTCGGCATCGCCCAGGTCGGCAAGGCGTTCCGGAACGAGATCACGCCCGGGAACTTCACGTTCCGGACGCGCGAGTTCGAGCAGATGGAGATGCAGTTCTTCGTTGAGCCCGGCACGGACGAGGAGTGGTACCACATCTGGAAGGACCGCCGCCTCGAATGGGTGAAGTCACTGGGTATTCGTGATGACCGCCTCCGGCTCCACCCGCACGGTCCGGACGAGCTCGCGCACTACGCCAAGGAGGCGGTGGACATCGAATACCTGTTCCCCATGGGGTGGCGCGAGTTCGAGGGGATTCACAACCGCACGGACTTCGATCTGTCGCGGCACCAGGAACACTCGGGGAAGAAGCTCGAGTACGTCGAATCGCATTCCGGCAAGCGGTTCATACCGTACGTAATCGAAACATCGGCGGGGCTGGACCGGACGATGCTCGTGGTGCTGGCCGATGCGTACCACGAGGAAGAGGTGGAGGGGGAGGTCCGCACGGTCCTGCGCCTGCACCCGAGGCTCGCACCCACGAAGGTCGCCGTGTTTCCCCTCGTGAAGAAGGAGGGAATGCCCGAGATGGCCGAGCGAATCGTTGCCGATTTACGTGGCCGCTATCCCACGTTCCACGACGTGAGCGGCTCGATCGGGCGGCGGTACCGGCGGCAGGACGAAGCGGGAACGCCGTTCTGCGTCACGGTCGACGGCCAGAGCATCGAGGACGGAACGGTAACCGTCCGCGATAGAGACACGCTCAAGCAGGTCCGAGTGGCGGCAGACGGCATTCGGGACTACCTGCGCGATCGGCTCGACGAGGAGGTTGGAACCTGAACGGCTCCGAGCGCGTCGTCACGGCACGGCCGTGGGGCTGACGACCGGAGAGATCCGGGACCGGGCTGAGCGCTTTCGGGCGGTCGTCTTCGAGGAGCTCCACGAAGTGCGTTCGGGCCGTAAGGCGTGGCCCGAGCTGGCCCCGCTGTACGAGGCCCAGACGATCCTCGAGTCCTCCCGCACGCTTCCCGTGATCGAACGGGCCATCGCTTCCGCGGACGACGAGGAGGAGAGCCGCCTGCGAAAGCTCCTTCGCTGGGCTGCGCGCCATCACCTGGAGGCGAACAACGCCCGCCTGGACGACGAGTTTTCCTATTGGCGCGCGACGGCCAAGGTGGAAACGGGAGACATCGCGGTTCCGGTGAGCCAGGCCGCCGTGCTCACCCACTCGCTGGACTCCCGCGAAGCTCGCCGCCACCTGGAGGCCGAGCGGTACCTGACGCTTGAAGAAGCTATTCCCCTGCAGCTCGATCGGCTCAGCCGGTGGCGCGAGGCCGCGGCGGAGCTGGGCTACGGCGGGTATCGCGAGGCGGTGGAGCGGCTGGCGGGTGTGAGCCTCCAGGCCGTGCTGCACGAAGCGCGGCGCCTGATCGACGAGACGGAGGACCTGTACCGGGAGCAAATGCGCGACGAGCTGCGGTCGCGGGTGGGGATCCGGCTCGAGGACGCGGAGAGCCACGACGCCGGCTGGTTGAAACGCATGCCCTGGCTCGACGGAACGTGTCAGGAGGGAAACGTCCTCCAGACGCTGCGCAAGGATCTCAGGGACATCGGCCTTCCCCTCGAGATCGGTGGACACGTCACCATCGAGCACGAGCCGTTTCCCGGACCGGGGATGACCGCGTGCTGCACGCCGGTGCGGGTCCCGGACGGGGTCCAGCTGCTCGTGACGCCGACGATCACCCAGCCCGGCTGTGTCGCCTTGCTGACTTCCGTGGGGAGGGCTCTGCATTACGCATACACCGACGCCCGGCTCTCCTTCGAGGACCGGGCGCTCGGGGACCGCGCCGTGATAAAGGCGCACGGCCTTCTGCTGGCCGGCCTGAGTCAGGAGGGGTCCTGGGTACGGCGAATTCGTGGGCTCCAGGGACAGCAGCTGGAGAGCTATCTGCGCACGGTCGCCGTGACGGACCTGTTCTCGCTGCGCGAGGCAGCGGCGAGGCTCGAGTTCGAGCTCGAGCTATCCGAGAGCAAGAGCCCGGGTGACATGGGTCCGAGGTGGGCCGAGCTCCTGAGCTCGGCGACGGGCATCCGATTTGAGTCGCGGGCGTTCCTCGAGACGCTGGGGCAGAGGTTCGGTGTGGCACGTTTCCTCCGCGGACGCATGCTGGCGGCACAGCTTCGGCGTGAGCTCAGAGAGCGTTTCGACGTGGACTGGTACCGGAATCCGCGCGCCGGTCCGTTCCTCGGCGATTGGTTCGCGCACGGTCTGCGGTTCTCGGCAGCCGAGCTTGCGGCGCGGCTGGGCCAGGATCGGCTAGACGCGGACGCCCTGATCGTCTCGGTTCAGGAATCGTTCGAATGATCCGCTTCGCAGGCGCCCTCGGATTCATTCTCCTCTTGGCACCCGCTGCCATCGCTCAGGAAGATGGCAGACTTCCGCCTTCCGCCGCCGGGGCCGACGACGTCCGCGAATGGCCCACGCCTGGCGAGCAACGAGGGTGGTTCGCTCCTACGACGCCTTCGGAGCTGGGTGACTACCTGACGGCGTTGGCCGATTCCTTCGAGCAGATATCGCTCGACACGCTCGCTCTAGTCGGCGGAGGGTCCGCCGAGCCGGATTCGGTCCTGCCTGTCCTCCTAGCGAGAGTTCGCGGGCCGGTTCCGGAGCGTCGCGAGCGCGTCCGAGTGCTGGTGCTGGGGGGACAGAGAGGTAACGAGCCTTCCGGGCCGGAAGTCAGCGCCCAGATGATCCGCGGCCTGGTCGTAGGAGACGTCGGCGCGCTGCTGGCCGACCTGGACGTGGCGTTCGTTCCGGCCGTCAATCCGTGGGGCCTCCTGTGGTGGGTGCGGGACGACCCGTCAGGCGTGGATCCGGCGCACGACCACTCGCTCCTGAGATCGCCCGCGTCGAAGGCGATTCACGAGTTCGTGTCTGAGTGGCAGCCCCACCTCGTGGTCGAGCTGAGAGAGATCAGGCCGACAGTGTACCGAGTGCAGGCTGGCCTGCCGAAGCACCCGAACGTGGACCCGGAGCTATCCTCGTTCGGGCGGTTCTACCTGCTTCCCTACGTGGCCAATGAGCTGGTAAAGGTATCGGTGTCCTTCCGGGAGCATGTAGCCGCCGAGCCCGAGCTCGAAGAGCGCAGTCCGCTTGTAGGCGGCGCCGAAGGGCTTCCGGAAGAGGGATACCTCACGCCGGGACCGCTGGGAGCGGACCGGGCCCGCAACGCCTTTGCCCTCGAGGGAAGTCTATCGATCATGCTGGGAGTTGCCTCGCTCGACGGAGCCGATGGGCTGCCCAGTCGGGTCGAGATGTTGTACATGTCGCTCGGGTATCTCCTCGAAGTCGCGGCGGCTCATGGAGACGGTCTGCGCGAGCGAGCGTTGGAAGCCCGCCTGGGGTCCCACGATTCGGCGACCGGCCCTCCCGTCTTTTCCCTGCGTCACACGTACGAGCGGGACGAGGACCGCCCGAGTCTCGTCTGGCTGGTTTGGAACGACCGCGGCCAGATCGTCACCCAGACGACCGACCGATGGCGATCCGTCGTGCGCCGGCAGCTGGTGCTTCCGGTGCCCGCCGCGTGGCTGATCGAGCCGGCTGGTCGCGAATGGGTGGACCTGATCGAGTCACATGGCTTCGCGGTCGAGCGTCTTGTTCGGGAGGTGGAGATCGAAGTGGCTTCGTATCCCGTCGGCGCCGCCGGTCAGTTGCCTCTCGGTCTCCCTGATGAGCTCCCGCTGGATGCGGCGCCGGACGGATCGGGCCTTCTCGTGCGTGGCGACCGCAGGTTCCCGGAGGGCGCGTGGGTCGTGCGTTCCCGCCAGCCCAGGGCGCGCCTCCTTTTCGCCCTGATCGAGCCGTGGTCCCAGGACGCTCCCCTTGGACGCGAAGCTTCTCCCGAATCGCGCGACACCGGGGAATACGTTTATCCCGTCCACCGGATCGACGCCGAGACGCTCGAGAGACTGCGGACGGAGCCGGCCACGTCGGTTGCGGTCCCTGGTCGCGGAACCGACTGACCAAGCGGTGGACCTCCCCGACGGATCGCTCTGGATCGCGTTCGGCCTGGCACTTCTCGCCGGCTTCGGGCTCATGCTCAAGCGCAACCAGAGTATCAGACGACCACCGCTTCTCGGCCTGGATGGTGTCCCGATTTCCGCGCGCACCCTCACCCTGTCGGACGGCGAGGTCGTCGATTACGTGGATGTCGGGCCCGTGGAGATGGATCGGGGTTCGCGAGAATCGGCGAGCCGTCCCGTGGTCCTGCTCGTCCCCGGCGCTGACGGTATCAAGGAAACATTCCGGTACCAGATCCCGACTCTGTCCAGAAGCCATCGGGTGCTCTGTGCCTCTCTACGGAAGCGCTTCGCGCCACACGACACGCTCGATCGGATGGTCGATGACGTGGCCGAGCTGGTCGACGCTGCAGGTTGCACGGAAGTCATCCTGGTCGGGCAGAGCCTGGGAGGTGCGATCGCCATGCGATTCGCGGTTCGAGACCCGCGGAGAGTCGCCGGCCTCGTAGTGGCCAACAGCCTCGCTCGAATCGGCTACGAACACGTGGGTCTGAACCGGGCGATCCTGACTCCGCTCGCGATGGGGACTACCCGATACCTGCCGACGAGCCTCGCTCGCGCTTTCGCTCGCCTGTGGAGCCGACTTGAAGTCTGGATCTACGACGCGTCGCCAGGAAGCGAGAGAGTCGTCGACTACGCCTTTTGGACCGGACCTCGCACCGTGCCATCCTCCGTATCGAAGGGCCGCGTGGCGCGGCTGAAGAAGACCGATCTTCGACCCCAGCTTCCGGCAATCCGGGCGCCGACGCTGGTCTTGAAGGGTCCGCGCGACCACTATGTGCCGCCAGCCTGGTCTCACGAGATCGTGGCGCTGGTACCCGGCGCCGAGTACGAAGAGGTCGCAGGTACCGGGCATTGCTCGCACGTGTCGATGCCCGGCAGCTTCAACGGGCTCCTGATCCGCTGGCTGGATAGAGTCGCCGGAGATCTCATCGGGGGAGCCACGTCGGAGGCACCTGCAACGGAGGACGAAGAGTGACTGAAAAGCAGCGCTTCTCCTCTCGTTGGGGGACGATGCTGGTCATGCTCGGCATGGCCGTCGGCACCGGCAACATCTGGCGGTTTCCCCGCGTTGCGGCGACCAACGGTGGCGGCACCTTCCTCTTCGCCTGGGTGGTGTTTCTCCTCCTTTGGTCTGTCCCGCTGATCCTGGTCGAGTTCGCGATGGGACGGGAGACGCGACGTGGACCGGTAGGAGCCTTCGCCCGCCTGCTGGGCCGGGGAAGCGCGTGGATGGGAGCGTGGGTCGCCTTCACGGCCACCGCCATCATGTTCTACTACTCGGTCGTGATGGGGTGGACGATCCGCTATCTGTGGGGATCTCTCACACACGGAATCCCCATGACCTCGCCCGAAGCGGCCATGGCCTTCTGGCAAGGATACGCGGGCTCGGGGGCCGCGGTTCTCACGCATGCGATCGCGATGGCACTCGGCGTGGCCGTCGTGGCGTTTGGGGTGCGCGGAATCGAGCGCGCGGCCCGCGTTCTGATTCCCACGCTTTTCGTGCTTGTCGTGGTGCTGGCGATCCGGGCGATCACTCTGCCTGGCGCGGAGCGTGGCCTCGCGTTCCTGTTCACGCCCGTCTGGGGCGACCTGCTCACGGCGCGCGTCTGGCTCGAGGCGCTGACCCAGAACGCGTGGGACACCGGTGCGGGCTGGGGCCTGATCACCGCGTACGCAGTCTACCTCCGGAACACTGAGGACACGACGCTTAACGCGTTCATTCTCGGCTTCGGCAACAACACGGTGTCCCTGCTCGCGGGCATCATGGTGTTGTGCACGGTGTTCGCGATCATGCCGGAGGCCGCGGACACGATCGTCGGGGCCGGTAACGAGGGGCTGACCTTCATCTGGGTGCCGCAACTGTTCGCCCGCATGCCAGCCGGGAACCTGTTCATGGTCATGTTCTTCCTGGCACTGGTCTTCGCGGCGTGGAGCAGTCTGATCGCCATGATCGAGCTGGCGTCGCGCGTTCTGATCGACTTCGGGCTCGCCCGCGGCCGGGCGATCCAGGTCGTGGGCGTGGCGGGCTTCCTGTTCGGAGTTCCGTCGGCCCTGTCCATGGACTTCTTCCGCAACCAGGACTGGGTGTGGAGCGTCGGCTTGATGTTGTCGGGGTTGTTCTTCGCCATCGGTGTTCTGCGTTACGGCGTGGACCGATTCCGCACGCGGCTCGTCAACCGCGAGGGCAGCGATATCGAGATCGGCCGCTGGTGGAACCTGGTGATGCTGTTCGTGGTGCTCGAGGCGCTCGTGCTGCTGTTCTGGTGGTTGAGCCAGGCGCTCGATCCGGCGGACCTTCGAGCGAGTCTTACGCCTTTCTCGAGTTTCAATGTTGGAACAGTACTGGTGCAGGGCGGGGTAGTCCTCGCGATCCTGCTCGTGTTCAGTCGAAGACTCGGCCGTCCGTTCAAGAACGCGGACGATGCATGATCGGGCAGAATCATGATCGAATTCGGGGAGGTCGGATGAGGGTAGCGACGTTGCTGCTGGTCGTGGCGGTATTGGCGGGGTGCGCGGGGAAGAAGGCGCCGGATGGGCCGGCCCCGACTCCCCGACCGGAATCGGTGGCCGAGGCCACGGGCGCCGACAATCTGCCCGATGTAACGCTCCCCGAGTTCGAGTTCACGGAAGAAGAGCGAGCCGCCCTTCGGGTCGAGCGCCTGGAGATCAGCCTCGAGCCTACGACGATCCGCGAAGGCGAGACCTCAGCCCTGAGCCTCGGCACGTACGATGCCGCCGGCGAGCGGGTCCGGGGCGCGTCGGGGCAGCTGTTCGTGATCGGCGAAGCCGCCGAGATCGGGGACGACGGATCCACGGTCATCGGGCGCCATCCCGGCGAGGCCCGCGTGATCGTGCAGGTCGAGGTGCCCGCGTCCGCCATGGGTCCCGCCCGGACGCTGCGGGAGGAGGCTACCGTGGTGGTGCTTCCGGCCAGGATCACGCGTCTCGAGCTGGAGGTGCCGACGACCGACATGTACGCCGGAGCGCGCTACCTCGCAGTAGCCGAGGTCTGGTCCGACATCGGGCCCGGTGCCGCATCCGATCTTCGCTGGAGCTCTTCCGACGAATCCGTCGTGCGCGTCAGCGAGCGGGGCACCCTGCTGGCCGTGTTGCCGGGAACTGCCCGGCTGGAGGCGACCGCGGAGGGCGTGACGGCCTCCGCCGAGCTGCGTGTGGTCGAGAACCCGATCCGTCGCATCCGCCTGGAACCGATGGAGCTCGGCCTCCGCGCCGGGGACGTCGTGCATTTCTCTGCCGAGGCGCTCGACGCGAGCGGGCTCGACGTACCGGACGCCCCGATCGAGTGGTCAGTCTCGTCGGTCGGTGGAACGGGCGCAGTGGCCGCCACCGCCGATGATGACGGGACGTTCGTGGCGGATGCCCCGGGCCTGTATCGCGTCATGGCGACGGTGGGCGCCATCTCGGGAGTAGCCGAAGTATCGGCCGAGCCCCGGCCGCCGCGTCGCAACGTGAAGTTGAAGGCACACGGGACGGTTCCGCCCGAGGCGGGCGCGACCACCGACCTGTGGGTGTTCGAGGGGACGGACGGTCGTGACTACGCGTACACCGGCACGATGGCGGCCGCCACCATGTACGCCTGGGACGTCACCGACCCCACGAACCCGGTGATCACGGATTCCGTGAAGGTGGACGGGCGGCGGCAGAACGACGTGAAGATCAACGCCGACGCGACGCTGGCCGTCATCACCAGCGAGGGCGCTTCCAACCGTCGTAACGGATTCACGATCCTCGACATCTCGGATGCGGCTCACCCGACGATCATCACTCACTTTACGGAGGGTCTGACCGGCGGTGTGCACAACGTATGGATCGAGGGTGAAATCGTATACGCAGTGCACAACGGCACGAACGCCGTCCACATCGTCGATATCTCGGACCCTGCGAATCCCGTGAACGTGGGCCGTTGGCAGGTGGACAACCCGGCCCGCTCACTGCACGACATCATGGTGCTCGACGGGCTGGCGTACCTCAGCTATTGGGACGACGGCCTGGTCGTCCTCGACGTGGGCGCCGGCATCAAGGGTGGCACGCCGACCGAGCCGCAGTTCGTGTCGCAGTACGAGTACCGGACGCAGCACGGCGCCGAGTCATACGGTAACACGCACCATGCGATCCGCTACAAGAACTACGTTTTCCTCGACGACGAGATCTTCGGGTGCTCGGAGTGCGTGAACGGTCCGCGCGGTCACGTGCACGTGGTGGATGTCACGGACATCGAGAACCCGGTCGAGGTGGCGACCTACCGGGTGCCCGAGGCCGGCACTCACAACCTGTGGGCCGAGGACGACAGACTGTACGTGGCTTATTACCAGGGCGGTCTGCGGGTCGTGGACATTTCGGGTGAGCTCCGGGGCGATCTCTACCGCCAGGGACGGGAGATCGGCTGGTACATGACGGAGGATACCGAAGGCCCTAACCCCAACAAGACGGACACCTGGGGACCACAGCCGCACAAGGGCAGCATCTTCGTCTCGGACTTCAGCTCGGGCCTGTGGGTCGTGGAGCTCGAGGAGCCGCAGCCGGAGCTCGTCCCCTGAGGAAGGCGGGGCAGCGATGCAGGTGACACCACCAGTGTTGAGAGAGGTGATGGGCCGCCTGGCCGGCGGCGTCACGGTCGTGACGGCGCTCGGTGTGGGTCACGAGCCGCACGGATTCACGGCCACCGCGGTCTGCTCGGTGTCTCTCGACCCGCCGCTCGTTCTGGTCTGTATCGAACGAAAGGCGCATACGCCCGGTGCGATTCACGCTTCCGGCCGCTACGCCCTCAATTTCCTGCACTCGGGCGACGCATCCGCATCCGACCGGTTCGCCGGATCCGGAGAACACAAGTTCGAAGGGGTCGAGTGGAGGGCGGCGCCGGACGGGTCCCCGCTCCTGCCCGATGTGCTGGCGTGGCTCGAGTGCGATGTCGAGCGGTACGTTGACGCGGGAGACCACACCATCTTCATCGGTCGGGTCTCGGCGGGCAGTGTGGAGCGTCCCGATGCCACCCCGCTGATCCACTTTGGCGGTCGTTACCACACCGTTGCCGGGGTGGATGAGTGAACTACGAAACATTCCGCGAGCTGTCCGGTCGCATGTACGACGAGATCCCCGCAGTGTTTCGTAAAGGTATCTCGGGCGTCACCGTGGAGCGTGAAGCGAAGGGTCACCCGCACCTTCCCGGCATCTGGACCCTGGGCGAGTGCGTCACCGATCAGTGGCCCGACGCGACAGGAGGCCCGGATGACACGCGATCGGAGATCGTCCTGTACTTCGGCTCGTTCGGCGAGCTGGAGGTCGGGGATCTCCGGTTCGAGTGGAAGTCGGAACTGTGGGAAACGATGCTCCACGAGCTGCTGCACCACCGGGAGGTTGCGGCGGACGAGGAGGGCCTCGACGTATTCGACTGGGCAGTGGACCAGAACTACCGTCGTCTGTCGGGTCTCGAGTTCGATCCGTTCTTCCACCGCTTCCTGCCCGCGGACGAAGAGGGACACGTCCGACTCGAGGGCGAGACATTCATCGATGTGGTACTGGGCCGAACCGAACGCCTGGCGACGTTCACGTGGCGCGGCACCGATTGGACCCTGCGCATTCCGGTCGAAGCGTCGCTCATGTGGTCCCGGGTGCGGAATCTTGCGGGTGGCCGTGTATGGGTGATCATCGAGCGCCGCCGGCCCTGGTGGAACCGGTTCACGCGGCGGGCGCAGCTCGAGCTGTGGGAGATGGACCGGAGGGCACTCCCGGTGGCGCCAGCGTGAGCGCCGCGCGAGGATCGTCGCCGTGAGGCTGGGAGGAATCCGTGCCGGGCGCCTTCTCGGCTTCCCCATCCGGATCGACTACTCGTGGTTCGTGGTCCTGGTCTTGGTCACGTGGACGTTCGGCTCCTGGCAGTTTCCCGCTGATTTGCCGGGCCAATCCCGCATCACATACTTCGTGATGGGTCTTTCAGGGGCCCTCCTGCTGTTCCTCTCCGTCCTCCTGCACGAGTTGGCGCACTCGGTGGTCGCGAGATCCCGTGGTATCGTCGTCGAAGGCATCACGTTGTTCATCTTCGGCGGCGTGGCCGAGATGCGGCAGGAGCCAGAGAGCGCGCTCGACGAGTTCCTGCTCACGATAGTCGGTCCGCTCAGCAGCCTGGCACTGGCCGGAGCCTTCACGTTCCTGGCGCGATTGTTTTTCGTGCTGGATGCGCCTCCCGCGGCTGTCGTTGCCGGTACTGTGGGCATGCTCAACCTGGTGCTCGCCATTTTCAACATGGTGCCCGCGTTTCCGCTCGACGGCGGACGGGTGCTGAGATCGATCCTGTGGAAGATCACGGGCGACGACTACCTGGCCACACGCTGGGCGACCCGGGTGGGACTCGGATTCGGCTGGCTGCTCATCGCCTTCGGGTCCTATCTGCTGCTGACCGGGGTTCAGCTGTCCGGAGTGTGGGGCATCATGCTCGGTTGGTTCCTCACGAGCGCCGCCACGTCGGCCGGGCGTCAGAACGAGCTCAAGCATTCCCTGGAGGGGGTTGCCGTCGGCAGAGTCGTCGAGGCTCCACCGGTTTTCGTCAAGAGCGACCTGAGTGCGGAGGAGCTGGTCGAAAGGTACTTCCTGCGCTACCCGGCAACGGCTTTCCCGGTCATCAGGGGCCGGAGTCTCGTCGGGGTGATCGCGGTGTCGGATGTATCAGGCCTGTCGCTCGACGAACGCGCGACCATTACGGTGTTGGATCTGATGCGCCCGCTCGAGGAGGTTCCGGCCGTCGAAGTCGAGCGCCCCCTCGTCGAGATCGTCCTGGCGCTGCGCGGCGGCAGCTACGATCGCATGATGGTAGTGCGCGAGGGGGAGGTCCTCGGAGCTCTCACCTCGGACGACGTCCTGGAGTGGATCGCGCGTGCCGGTAGCCGCCGCGCTGACGGCCAGACGGAGGAGAAAGTCTGATGCCCGGAACTAGAGGGGGTTCCTTGAAGAGGCGACGGGAGCGAGCGCTGGCGCTGAAACCGATCCTGGCGGACCGATACCCGGATCTCACGGTGAGCCTGGACTGGACGACTCCCCTGGAGCTGCTCGTCGCAACGATTCTGTCCGCTCAGTGCACGGACGTGAAGGTGAACCAGGTAACGCAGGCCCTGTTCCGCCGCTACCCGACGGCGGACGACTACATGAACGCCGATCGGGAGGAGCTGGAAGAGCTGATTCACTCTACGGGCTTCTACCGGAACAAGGCGAAGAACATCCAGGGCATGGCACAGATGGTGGTGGCCGAGCACGGCGATCGCGTGCCGGATACGATGGACCAGCTGACGGCGCTGCCCGGTGTGGCCCGGAAGACCGCGAACGTGGTTCTGAGCAATGCGTTCGGCAGATACGAGGGCGTGGTCGTCGACACGCACGTGAAGCGGGTAGCCGGTCGTCTAGGGCTCACCGCCGAGACGGACCCGGTCAAGGTGGAGCGAGATCTCATGGAAGTGCTGTCTCCGGAGGACTGGCACCCGTTTCCATGGCGGATGACGCTGCATGGCAGGCAGCGCTGTCACGCCCGAAAGCCTGACTGCGCCGGCTGCGAGCTGCGCGATCTGTGCCCGAGCGCGGACAGTTTCCAGGCTTAGAGCAGCCTGCCAGTGAACGAACTGGAATCACGGTGTCTTCCAAGCGACGACGAGCCGACCCGGCGATCGAAGCGCGCGAGAGCCTCCGGGCGGCAGCGCTCCGTCTCGGCTTCCTCCAGGTAGGGTTCGCGCCGGCGACTGCTCCACCACACACCTCAGCGTACCTGGAGTGGCTTGGCCAGGGCCGCCACGGTGAGATGGCCTGGATGGCCCGTGAAGACGCCGTCCGGCGTCGGCTCGATCCGAGTGAGGCACTCCCCGGCGGCCGCACACTCGTGGTGGCGACACTCGGCTACGCGAGGGCGCCCGACCTCGAGGCGGGCGACGAGACTGCTCCCGGATCGCCGGCGCGGGCGACGATCGCGCGATACGCGGCGGGACATGACTATCACCGCGTGTTCGAGGAGCGCCTGGCTCATCTGGAAGGCGTGATCCGCGAGCGGTTTCCCTCCGCCGAGACCCGGCCATACGTGGACTACGGGCCGGTCATGGAGCGTGAGCACGCCCAGCGCGCGGGCCTCGGCTGGATCGGGAAGAACACGATGCTGATCCACCCGGCGCTCGGGTCGTGGTCGCTGATTGGTGAGGTGCTCACGACGGCCGAGATTCCCCCCGATCCGCCGTTCGAGGCCGATCGCTGCGGTACCTGCTCACGGTGTATCGAAGCGTGTCCTACGCGTGCCATTACCGGTCCCCGTGAGCTCGACGCGCGGCTGTGCATCTCGTACCTGACTATCGAGCTGCGCGGACCGATCCCCGAGGCCCTGCGGCCCGCGATCGGGAACCGGGTGTTCGGGTGCGACATATGCCAGGAAGTGTGTCCGTGGAATGATGGCGTGCCCGCCGGCGGGCTGGCAGGCCACGCCATGGGGTGGGGGGGTCCGGTTCCACCGTCGACGATGGTGAGCTGGATCGAAGAGCTCCTGGATCTATCGGACGAGGAATTCCGGTCGCGCTATCGCGAGACCGCGCTCGCTCGGCCCGGACGGGATGGATTGCTACGGAACCTGTGCGTCGGTCTCGGGAACAGCGGTGACCCGCGCGCCTTGCCCGCACTTATGCGCTGCCTCGACGAGCTCTCGCCGGTCGTGCGGGAGCACGCCGCGTGGGGGCTGGCCCGGCTTGCCGAAGTCCGGGCCTCCGGATCTTAGCAGGCTGTACTTCTTCAGCAACCTGCTAGACGCGCGATTCCCTAATTACGCGCGTCCAGGGCAGCCAATCCCGGACCGCCGAACACGAGCATCAGAAGCGACGCCCCCAGGAGCAGGTTGAACTCGACTCCGCCTTGGGCTTCGGGACCAACCACGTAGAAACCGTTCGCCGCGTGAACCAGGAGGATGCCGATCAGCATGTGCGTCGTCAGGAGGAGCGCAATGGGCGTCACGAGGAATCCTGCGATGAGGGCGATTCCGCCCAGGAACTCCAGCAGACTGATCATCCAGGCTGCCACGATCGGAAGTGGGATTCCAAGCGAGCCGAAGAAGCCGGCCGAGCCTTCCATTCCTCCGAAGATCTTTGGCGCCCCGTGCGCGATGAAGATGACACCGACTACGACGCGCAGAATCGCCAGTCCCAGGTCCGGATTCACACCTCGATCCATCGTGTCTCCCTCCTCGTTTCTAGTCACGCTTCTGCAAGATGGCTACAGGTGCGCCAAGCGGTTGTAGCCCACGACCACCCGGCGGTTCTCGGTGACCTGCTAGACTTCGATCACACGGCCACCGGGTCGGTCAGCGGATCCCGGCTCCGAAGGCCCGTGCTCGCTCGGCGGGGATGCGCCGCTCCACGTCGAAGCGCCGTCCCCGAATCCGACGCTCTGGAACTGAACCCGCCCCGCCAGCCGCTTCGTGGTGCGTTTCACGACCGCCTCACGGATGGGGCGTACGAGAAGGAGAAGGCCCGCCGCGTCCGTGAGTACCCCGGGTGTCACCAGCACCACGCCTGCAATGAGAACTAGGAGAGCGTGGAGAAGTTCCTCTCCCGGCATGCGGCCCTCGGCTAGCTCACCGCGCACGCGCTCCCACGTCCGCAGCCCCTCGCGTCGGGCAAGCCAGGCGCCGACGACTCCCGTGCCAATGACCAGGCCCAGGGTCGCTCCTGCGCCCAGCCATTCGCCGATCCTGAAAAGCAGGCTGAGCTCGGCGAGCGGTAGCAGGGTGAACAACAGGATCAGTCGAAACAATCGATTACCCCCTCCGAATTCGAAGTGAGAACATAGGGGGGGACAAGAGAAAAGCGAAGGAGAACCCGGTGTCGTCACCCTGCGGCCCCACAGGTGCGATCCTGATCCAGCCTCCGCTTTCTCACGTCACATCCAGGTCGGGTGGACATCCGTCCCGAATGCACGTAGAAGATCGGAGGGAGGCGTCATTCGAGCGTCACGCGGCGCCCTCGCAGGCGTCAAACAGAATTATGCAAGACGGTGCTGACACCAGCACGTCCTTATTTGCCATATACTTACATGAAGGTGCCGCCGGAGAGATGTGAGTTCGACGCGAGCACTCCAATGCCGACCGAAACGAGGGAGAGAGCCGAGCCGGCCCCTGCGCCCCCGCCGGGACGACCGATCGCTCCCCCGCTTCCGTCGGCGACAGACGGGGCGCCCCTGCGACCTCACGGTTCTGCGCCCGGACCGTTCAGGTTTCAGGTTCCTGTCGAGCAGGTCGGCGACCCCGCCTGTACCGCTCCGCTGTCTGTTCGGAACGGTACGGGGCGCCATCAACGGTGTCTCATCGCCGGAAGTGGGCGCGGCCCTGGTCGGGGCCGGGCCGGCTCTGTGGCAGGGGTTCTTCAGCGACCGGTTAGAAGCCCAGCATGGCCCGCACGGCGGGATCGATCTTGTCCGGCGTCCAGAAGGGCTTCCACACGAGGTTGACCTCGGCCTTCTCGACACCCTCCACGGCCTCGGCTGCGTTCTGCGCACTCATGAGAATCTGCCCCCCGGCCGGACACCCCGGGCTCGTCAGAGTCATGGTCACCGTGGCGAGCGTGTCCTCTACCTCGATGTCGTATACGAGGCCCAGGTCCACGATGCTGATGCCCAGCTCGGGGTCTATAACGCCGCGCAGCTCCTGCCGCACGGCCTCGACGCTGTTCGTCTCGCTCATTCTGTCTCCTGTCCGGTCCTGGAATCCCGGTGTTCCCCGGCCCGTTCCACGAGGCCGGCGAGCGAGACCGCGTCTCGCTCCGGTGAGTCGTCCAATATCGTCAAAAGCGCCCGCGCCCGCACGAGTGTCCGTGCCGCCTCCAGTTCCGCCGGTGCATCGATCAAGACGATCCCGCACAGCCGGCCGGCACAGGCTCCGAAAGCGACGCACGGTCCGTCGCCGGGCTCGCCCCACACGACGGTCTGATCGGCCTGGTCGGGACGCCCCACGGCGTTCACGTTCAGGTCGAACACTCGAGAGAAGAAGTACGACAACAGCTCGTACCGCTCCCTCTCTCCAGCCATGTTACGTCCGACCTGCCGTCCGTGTTCGCGCGCGTGCTCCCAGTGCTCGACCCTGGTGTGGCCACCAAACACGGGATCGGGGAATCGGGCCACGTCGCCGGCGGCGTAGATATAAGGGTGGCTCGTCTCGCCGAACTCGTCGACACGCACTCCGTCCGCGACCGCGAGTCCGGCGTCCGCCGCGAGTCCGTCGCACGGGTCCATGCCGATGCCGACGACCGCCAGGTCACACGGTATAGACTCTCCCTCGACGACCAGCGCCTCGATCCAGTCCGAACCGACGAAGCGCTCGACGGTCGAGGCGAGTCGGAAGGCCACACCCCTGCCCTCGTAGTGGGTCCGCATCCAGGCGGCCAGCTCTGGTGGGAGGACGCGGGCCCACACCCGACCCAGCTTCTCGACGACCGTCGAGGACACATCGTGCGCAGTGAGCGAGGCCGCCAGCTCCATACCGACGAACCCGGCGCCGATCAGGGCAGCCCGGGCACCGGAGACGGCCGCTTCCCGGATGGCTTCCGAGTCTTCCACCGTGCGGAGAGCAAAGACGCCGGGAAGGTCGCTGCCTGGAATGTCGAGTCGACGGGCACGCCCACCCGTAGCCAGCAGGATGCGCGGCGCACGGAACTCGTTGCCTCGCGCCGTCGTAACGCTCATGTTTGCGGGATCGAGTACGAGGACCTTCTGCCGGGTCACGAGCTCGATGCCGTCCTGTTCTCCGAACCAGCCCTCCGGCTTCACGTACAGAAGCGAACGCGGGACGTCGGCATATTGAATGAACTCCTTCGACAACGGGGGGCGCTGGTAGGGGGGCTCCGACTCGTCGGTGACCAACGCTATGGACCCCGATGGGTCCGCCTCCCGGATCCCATCGACCGCCGAGGCGGCGGCGAGACCGCCACCGACGATCAGGTAGTCGAACTCACGTGGACCGGGCACGTCTGCGTTCCAGGGTCATTCGCCGGGTTCCTCCTGTTGATCGCTCCATGCATGGTCCACCAGCTCGACGGGGTGGACCACCGGTGTACGGTCGCCGACCCGCATGAGTCCGGCGCCGAGATACATAATGCACCCGGGATTGCCCGTCGCGATCCAGTCGTACCTGCCACGCTCGATCTCGCCGAGCTTCGGAGCGAGGACAAGTGCCGCGAGGTCCGGCTGGACCAGATTGTACATGCCCGCTCCGCCGCAGCATCGGTCGGAAGAGGGCAGCGCCTCGACCTCGAACCCCGGGAGCGAGCGAAGGAGCACCAGCGGGTCGTCCCTCACGCCCTGTGCGTGGTGCAGGTGGCAGGGCGCATCGTAGCCCACTCGACCGCCGGGAAGTTCAGCTCCCGGACTCGACCCCAACGTGCCGTAGGACTTCGTGACCGCGTCGGCGAGGATCTCCGTCACGTCTTTCACCTGTGCCGCCAGCGCCTCGGCTCGATCTCGCCAGTCGGGATCGTCCGACAACCAGGCCGGATAGTCCTTGAGACCGGCTCCGCAGCCCGCCGAGTCCGTCACGATCCATTCGCAGTCCACGCTCTCGAACACCCGGATGTTGTGACGGGCCTGCTCGCGCGCCTCTTCCAGGAGACCCGCGTGAGCGTGGAGGGCTCCGCAGCACACCTGCCCAGGCGCCTCGACCTCCCGGTAACCCGCACGGGCCAGCGTGCGCCGCGTCGCGTCGTGGACATGCCCGAACAAGCCCTCCATCACGCAACCGGAAAGCAGGACGTAGGCCTGGGTTTCCGCCATCAGGGCCTCCCCGTCCTGCGCTTCAAGCCGTGTCGCGGGAATACCGACAGCCGCAGCCCGTGTCGTTCCGAAAGTCGGTCGGGACGCCGAAAGGAGTCTGAGGGCGCCGGCCGCGTTGCCCGGCAGGAGGCGGCCAAGGATGTCGGCGACGCCAGAGTTCCGGAGAAATCGAGCTACCGCGTAGGTGACGCGCGCGCGCCGCGGAGTCGTGAGCGCCTCGAGCATCCAGCGCTCCCACCAGTGCGCTGCGGGTCGCGGTGGAATGCGGGCTCGCGCCCGCTCGAGGAGATGGCCGAAGGGCACCCCGGCGGGACACACGGACTCGCAGGCCCGGCATCCCAGGCAGCGGCCCAGGTGGAGCGAAAACGCGCCGCCGGCCTGCACCCGACCCTCGGCCTCGGCTCGCATCAGGTACAGGCGCCCCCTGGGCGAGTCGTTCTCTTCTCGCAGGATATCCCAGGTCGGACACACGGGGATGCAGAAGCCACAGTGCACGCATGCGGCGAGAAGCTCATCCGTGACGTCGGCCGCGCCACTGGCGTCCGGAAGATCCCCGAAAGCGACGGTGCTTTCGATCACCCCCTACTCTCCCGACGGAGGTGGCTGCGGATCGGAGGAGGAGTGATCGTGGATGATCTTCCACCCGTTACTGGTGTGCCTGAGGACGAGGGTGAACGGTCCGGAGCCGGTGATCTCGTCACCCTGGTAGAGAACCCAGCGGGCCGTCGCGATCGCCTCTACGACAGCGAGCCTGCGTGTGCGGATGTCTTCGAACCGAAGACTGTCCCGCGACGCGCCGGGCTCGAACAGTGGCGCATAGCGCTCGTAGATCGCGTCGTATCCTGTCAGCAACCCGCCGCCGCCGATGTACGTCGTGTTCTCGGACTCGAGATAGTCGTCCATGAAGCCGTCCAGGACGCCCCCGTTCCACGCCTCGGCGGACCCGGCGAGCATGCGCTCCACCGACCCGTGGAGATCGGAGTCCCCCTCCTCCTCGATCTCGATCGTGCACCCGGACACGATCAGCGTGGCGGCGAGTATGTACGACAGGAACGTCATCGACCTGCTCATTCCTGTGCCTCCATGAGATGCTCCTCGAAGTGCGAGATCGTGCGTCGCACGGCTTCTTCCAGCTGGGGATTGGTTCCAGGGAAGGGGTGCGACGCGTTCATCGTGTGGCCAGCGCCCTCGATGATCACGAGCTCGGCAGTGCCGGCGGCCCGGTGCAGCGCGTGAGCCTCGGCCACGGCCACGGCTTCGTCCTCGCTCCCGTGGACGATGAGTAGCGGCGCGTCCAGCCGGCGGGCGGCCTCCTCCATGTCCAGCCGGTCCCGGTGCGCACGCAGGTCGTCGAGGACATCTCGGTACAACGGCAGTCGTTGGCCCGTACGCGCGTTCATGATCTCCATCACGTCGCCGTCCCCGAGTGCCTCTGCGAACCAGCTCTCGTACCTGAACACGGAGCCGATTCCGGCCCACGTGGCGACGGCCCGGACTTCCGGCCGGTCGGCTCCCACCAGAATCACGGCCGCGGCGCCCCGGCTGTGCCCGATGAGGCCCACTGACCGTGGGGGCTCCAACTCTACGGTTCCCAGCCGACCGTCGCGGAGGCCGCCGAGAATCGCCTCGAGATCCTCCCCCTCTCGCGTGAACGTATTGCGGGCGAACCCTTCGAGGTCGGTGAAGCTTTCGAGATCGGGCCCGATCCCCGAGCCGGAGAAGTTGAAGGAGATGACCGTGGCACCGGTCACGGTCGCCAGTCTCTCCGCCAGGTAGGGGAAGAAACCCCAGTCCTTGAAGCCCTTGAACCCATGACATACGACGATCGCCGTCTCGGAGGGCGTCTCGGGAATCCGGAGGTCCCCCCGCAGCAGGGCGCCCGGCGCACGCGACAGCTCGAATGAGAGTTTCCTGGCCGTTGTCTCCGGACCTACCTCAGGCGACATGGTCGGAGACTTTGATCCCATAACGAGCCGGATCGGTGGACCGCGCGATGCTGCGTCGGTACTGCCCGGTGTCCGGGTCTCGCTCGGTCAGGTCCCGGATCGGCCCCTCACCGACGCGTTCGCCTTCCGCTGTCGCTATGATCCGGACCACGGGACGGTTCAGCGCCTTCGGATTGGGGTTGGGGGCCACCACCACGCCCATCTCGCCGCTGTCCAGGATGACCAGCGTGGCAACCGGGAAAATGCCCATCATGTTGACGAACGCCCGGGTGAGGACCCGATCGTACGCGCCGCTCTCGGCCTCGCGCAGCTGCCGAATGGCCTCGTCGGGTGAGCACGGCAGGAACTGCTTGCTGTAGTTGGAGATCGCCGCGTCGTAGGCTTCCGTGAGGGCGATGATGCGAGCCAACAGTCCCTGGCGTCTGCGCCGGATGACCCTAGGATATCCAGACAGGTCGGGCTTCATGTGGTGCTCGTATACCGCGAGCATGGCGCGGTACGGAAGGACTTCGAATCCCTCCACGTTGAACATCATCAGCAAACCGAAGTCCGGGTGCTGGCTCACGAGTCTCCACTCCTCGTCGTTCAGCCACCCTTGCTTGTTCAGCACAGATGGCGGAATGAGCACTTTCCCGATGTCATGGAACAGGGCCGCGAATCCGAGCTCGAACAGCTGCTCACGGTTCAGGCCCAGGTAGTCACCCAGAGCGACCGAGAGAATCGAAACGTTGACCGAGTGCACGTAGGAGTGATCGTCGAAGTCACGGAGCGTGAGCATTCCGAGCATCGTCGCCGGCTCCTGCAAGACCTGGTCGACCACCGCGAGCACGGCCCGTTCGGCACGTCGGGATCCGATCGCCTTCCCCAGAACCAGCCCTTCCATCGTGTCGCGCGCGACCTTCACCGAGCGCGCGTAGGTGCGGCGAGCCGCATCTACCGCCCGCTCGCCCTCGCCGCCCTCGAACATCGGTGACGGCGGTCCGACGCTGATATGCGCGACACCTCGACTCTGAAGCTCGGCTTCGAGCGCTTCCAGCGGAGGCTGACCAGGGGAAGGGTCCTCGGCGATCGCCACCAGGAAGGCCTGCCAGTCGTCCGCACCCGCCCGGGGGGCGGCTTCCATGCGCCCAACGCCGTGGCGCCGGAACACCTCGCGGAGCGCAGCCAGGGTTGCATAATCGTGCAGGTCGAGGCGCACCTGGAGGTCGTTCACGAACATGTAGTTGCCGGCTATCCAGACGCTCAGACCACCTTCGTGCTCCAGGATCCGGTCGGCCTGCTCCTTCACCTCTCGAAGTCCTCGTTTGACGACCTCGTTCTCGGACGGGTATAGCTGAATGGAGCGCACGGCTCCGTACATCGCCGACAGGAGTTCGGTAGCCAGGGGCTGCGGGCTCGTCATGACGATCCCTCCTCTCGCTCGTCCTCGTCGGGATCGTCTATCTTGTCGATTTCGACGTTCATGTCCAACTCGACGGGATCCTCGATCTCGTTCCCCTCCATCTCGTCCATCGCGACGGCCACTTCGAGCCGCTCATCCGAATCCGAGTCGATCGCTCGCAGTGCCACCCGGACCGCACTCTTGACTGCCGCGGCCCGATCTGCGTTGGCCTTCTCGAGGGCTGTGCGAGCGGTCGGCGTTCCGACCACGGCGAGAGCGCGCGCGGCGCAGGCACGCTGCGTGGGCAACCTGCGTCCTCCCCACCATTTCCGTCCGTTGAGGATCTTCGCGAGAACCGGTACGGCTTCTTCACCCGCGATGCTGGCATAGGCCCGCATGAAGGCCATCTGCTCTCCCTGGTCGCGGTCCTTCATGCCCGATCTGGAGATGATGTCGCCAAGCATCGACGCGGCGCCTTCCGGTCGGACGGCAACGATCGCGTTCACGGCTGCCACCCGGATGTCCCTGCCCGGGTCGGCGAGCGCCTGGGCCAGTGCCTCGGCGCCCACTGCCGATCCGAGGATCGCCAGTGCTTCAATGGCCGCCTGCCTCGTTACATCCTCCGGTCGGTGGGACAGCTCGATGAGGTCCGGCTCCGCTTCCCTCAACCCGAGACGGCCTACGATTCGGGCGGCTTCGGCCGCGAGCATGGGATCTTCGGCCGACAGAAGGTCCACCACGTAGCCCGGATTCGAGCCGACAAGGCGGTCCAGTGCCTCGGCGAGACGATCCCTCGTCCGCCGGTTCGGCACTGCCGGAATCGCTCGCACGAGGGTCGGGATGGCCTCGGCCTGCAGGGCTCCGACGAGCGCGGCCAGCTCCTCCGCGGCCGGCGTTTCACCCTCCACGTCCGCTGCGCTGACCATCTCGGCCATGGCCTCGCTCATGTCGCGCAGAAGCGATGTGACGAGCTCCTGCGTCTCGTTCTCCCCGGTCTTGTTCGCCAGCAGCTGCAGCTCGTTGACGATCAGCGCGACGTTGCCGAAATCTCGCTCGACGAGCAGAAGAGGGAGAAACTCCCGAAGGATGTCCACGACCTGTCGGCGCCGCTCCTGGTCCCTCATTTCGAACTGGTCCAGGAGGGAGAGCGTAACGTCGTGTACGACCGGGCGAGCCCACTCGGCTTCCATTTCGCGCTTCAGATACAGCAGATCAGGCTCGCCGAGAGCGATGTCCGCGAACTCAGCTGTGTCTTCCTCGGTGACCGCGCCCGATTCCAGAACGGCCTCGATCTCCGACATGTCTTCCAGGCTCTCGCCGGCCCCCGCGCCACGGTCGGGCTTCGGCAGCTCCGCGTCCGATGCCTCGTCCTCGGACAGGTCGATGTAGTCCATGCGCACCGCCTTGAAGTCACGGTGCCACAGGGTGGCCAGCAGATCGTCGTCGTGAGCCTGCCTCGATTGCGCGAGAATATCCATGAACTCGGCCAGTTCTCCCTCTTCCACCCCGGGAAGCAGAGCCAGCTGTCGGATACCGTCCTTGAAGAAGCGAAACGCGAAGTTGTCAGGTCCGAGGGGCTTGGAATACACCTCTCTCTCCCGCCACAACAGGCGTCCCTCGTCCACCGTGAGCGAGAGATGAGGGAGCTCGTCCCACACGAACCTGAGCCGTTCGCAGAGCTCGCCGTGAAACCGTTCGATCAGCGGATTGCCCACCGCGTATGTCTGGCGGGCGCGCACGGCCTTCAGAAACGAGTTGACGGTCTCCTCGACCAGGCCGGCCAGCACTTCGTCGTCTGCCCCGGTCACGGGATTCCGAGCCATATCCGTATTGGAAGTCGAGTTGGTATTCGAGTCAGTCACGGGTCCTCTGCGTCATCGACCGGTTCGAGGGCAGCGGTGTCGCGTTCGCGCTGGGGCAACCATCGGGCCTCCGGCCGGCCGGCCCGGTGATTGACGGCGCGCGCGAGCGTGAACAGCAGGTCTGAGAGCCTGTTAATATACGGGATGACCGCGGTGCTCAAAGCGGGGTCGGCGTCCATGAGGGCTGTCACCTCGCGTTCCGCGCGGCGGCACACGGTACGCGCGACGTGAAGCTGCGCCCCTGCCGGGCAGCCGCCCGGAAGCACGAACGCGTCGAGGGGAGGCAATTCCTCGTCCAGGCTGTCGATCCAGGCTTCCAGGTCGGCGATCCGGCCGGGAGCGAGACCAGGTATGGTGCCGCGCTCCAGCTCCCGCTCGGGACGAGCCGCCGCAAGACGGGACCCCAGGATGAACAGGTCCTCCTGCACCCGCTGGAGATCCGCCGTGCCCAGGTCGCCGTCCGGGTCCAGCGACAGGACGCCGCCGAGGGCGGCGTTCAGTTCGTCAAACGTGCCGTACGCGGCCACCCGGGCATCGTGCTTCGAGACCTCGAGACCGCCGAACAGCTTCGTACGTCCGGCGTCGCCTTGCCGCGTATAGATCTTCACGGTCCGCGTACCCGGTCGGGGTCGAGCTTTTCGTATAGTTGTGTGGCCGATCGCACGTCGCGGTCCGACAGTTTCTGATTACGGTTGCCCGGATGCATTACGTCGCTCGGGTCCTCGCTGTGGGGGAGTCCGACCACGTGTCCGAGCTCGTGCAGGGCCACGAGCCGAAGGAACTCGTCGCTCATCGAAGTCCCCTCGGCATGCTCGGTGGCCAGGGTGACGACCGCGGACGTGAGCCACCCCTCGCCATCCGTCTCCCAGTCCGTCGTGCCCGCCTGGTTCGCGTCGAACCTCTGGATCCAGCGAAACTTCACGTCAGCCGCTGCCGGATGCTCGGTGCGTCGGAACACCAGAGGAAGCCCCCGAACCGCATTCCAGGTGTCCAGGGCCCTGACGGTCTCGTCCCAGAAGGTCGGGCGCCTGTCTGGTGGTTCGGCGAAGTGCACCCACAGCGTACGCTCCGTGTCGGTACCGATGCGCCATCGGAGGAGCTCCAGCTCTCCGCTCTCGACCGTGCCGCCGACATATGCATCGGTTGGAGGGACCACCGCGGGGCTGGAGTAGTCGGCCTGCGCGACCGCGAACGCAGGGACGGCTGCGCCGGCGAACAAGGCGAGGGCCATGGCCCCCGCCTTGCGAGCCGGAAAGCTACTCCGATTCTCCACCCGGGCCACTCGGATTCGCTCGATCCGTTCCTCCATCGGTGTCACAGGTAGTCCGACTGCCAGGGAGCTTCGACCCCGGCGAAAGCGGTGATCCACCGTTTCTCGATGTCTCTCGACCCGGCGCTCCTCATTCGTCGGGCGGCCTCATGCGCTGCCAGACCGCCTCGCTCGATACGAACAGCCGGTTGCTCCAGGGTCGGGCGATATCCGGGGCCCCGTGCAGGGGCTTCGACGACCGCCGTGAGCCAGGCCGGAGCCTGACTTCGTCTGGCGGCTTGCCGTTCCTCTGCGAGCAGTCGAACGACGCCCGTAGCAGGGAACACCTCCATGTGCCACGAGTCGCCGTCACTCGAGAGGAGACGGTCGAGGTCCCTCAAGCCAGTTGTAAGATAGCGGCGACCGAACGTTATGCGGTAGGCGGCGCTGCTTCCCGATCGCTGAGCTCGGCCCTCGGGCGGTGGACATGGGTTGGTCGGTTTCCCGCTTTCCTCCCGAATGGTGATCCCACGACCGAGGGCCCAGTCGTGCAGCACTCGAGTCCGGGTCGAGACCGAGGCGGGTCCGCCGGCCAGTACGACGGATGCTGCACCCGCTTGGTCGAGGCCGGGTCGGGCCCGCCATACGACCCCCTCGAGGCGAGGTGCCTCTGCCAGCACCGGCGCGGCCTCGCGGAGTGGCTCACCGGAAAGCTCGAACCGGCGAACCTCTCGGGGTCCCGGCCACAGCCGGAGGGTCACCGACGTGAGGATCCCCAGTCGCGCCCGGCTGCCGCACACGAGCTTGTTGACGTCGTAGCCCGCCACGTTCTTCATCACGGGACGACCCCAGCGGGTGATCCGTCCGTCCCACAGGACGAGGGTGCAGGCCAGGACGTGCCTGCGCACAGGTCCGAAGCTGCCGTCGAACTCGCCCGCGGGTGCGGAAGCGACCCAACCACCGACCGACCGATCCTCCGGCATTCCGGCGAGAGGAAGCCAGAGTCCTTGCTCTTCGACAAGGCGAGCCAGGGTCGACAGGCGCATCCCAGCGCCCACCGTGATCATCAAGTCCCGGGGCTGGAAGTCAAGCATCGAAGACAGATTCGTCGTGGAGAGGCCGAGGCGAGGAAGGCTGTCGAGCCCCGACGGTGGCCTGCCCAGAGAGAGGCCGGTGACGACCGGTGCGCCATCGAGGCTTCGGCGGTGCAGGGTGGTAGTTACCCACTCCGCGATCTCAGCCTCGGAACCCGGTCGGTGGACCCTCACGCGGACACCTTCGTCGGGAGATCCGGGAGTAGCTTCCCGGGGTTGGCGAGTCCGGATCGGTCAGTGGATCCTTTCATGTCCCGCATCACCGAGAGCTCTTCGGGCCCGAACACCAGCGCCATGTGACGGACCTTGTCTGTTCCTACGCCGTGCTCTCCGGTGATCGTGCCCCCGGCCTCCACGCACAGTGCCATGATCTCGGAACCCGCCTTATGGACACGGTCCACCTGGTCGGCATCACGTCGGTCGAACAGGAGGTTGGGGTGGACGTTGCCGTCACCGGCGTGGAAGAAGTTGGCCAGGCGAAGCCCATGCCGGCTCGCGATCTCGGCGAAGCGTGGCAACAGGTCAGGCAGTGCGGATCGGGGGACGGCCGCGTCCTGCACGAATACGTCGGGAGCCAGGCGGCCGAGGGCACCGTAGGCCTTCTTTCGGGCCTGCCAGATCGCCAGTCGCTCCTGTTCGTCACGGGCGCGCCGCACCTCACGAGCTCCGCACGCGAGAGCGGCCTGTTCCGCCTCCGCGAGGTCCTCCTCCACCTCCTCCGGGTCGCCTTCACACTCGACTACGAGGGCAGCCTCCGTGTCGAGGGGAAGTCCGGCGGCGAACACCGACGCCTCGACTACGGCGATCGTCTCTCTATCCACGAGCTCGAGGGCTACCGGGACGACGCCAGCCTCGAAGATCGTGCTCACGGCTCGTCCGGCATCGGCCACGCTGTCGAACAGGGCGAGGAAAGCCTGGACCGCGGTCGCCGCGGGGGCCAGGCATACCCGTATCCTGCTGATCACCCCGAGCGTGCCCTCCGAGCCCGTGAACACGCCCGCTAGGTCGAGCCCGCCGTCCTCGCCGTGGTTGACCACGAGTGGGGTGCCGTCAGGCAGGATCACTTCCAGCGCGACCACGTGGTCGGTCGTCACCCCGTACTTGAGGCAGTGGGGGCCACCCGCGTTCATCGCCACGTTTCCGCCGATCGTGCAAGCGGCGGAGCTCGCAGGGTCCGGCAGATATCTCAGCCCGTGCGGGGCGGCGGCCTCGTTGATCGCGTCCGTCAACGCACCGGGCTCCACCAGGGCAGTGCGACCCAACGGGTCCACTTCCAACACGCGGTGCATGCGTGTAGTGCATACGAGCACACCGCCGTCGGCCACGGCGCCTCCTGCCAGTCCGGTGCCCGCCCCGCGCGGTACGAATGGGACCCGCGCCTCGTGAAGGAGTTGAATGACGCGGGTCAGCTCGTCTCGACCGGCCGGGAAGACGACGGCGTCAGGAAGGCCGCTCGACGTGGTCAGCGCGTCGGCTTCATAGACGAGGAGCCGATCGCGATCTTCGATCACTGCGCCCGGGTGGAGCGCGGCACGCAGGGCGGGCAGGAGACCGGCCGGCAAGGCCCGTTTGGAGGACATGGCTCGACGTTAGGCGAGCCCCGGGAAACGGGCAAGCGGCGGGCCGTTTCGCCTTGACAGAAAAGGGGTCAAACGCTAGCATCGTGGCCCCGATGCGGGGTGGAGCAGTCTGGTAGCTCGTCGGGCTCATAACCCGAAGGTCGCAGGTTCGAATCCTGCCCCCGCTATTGATGAAGGATGCCGCCCCTTCACCTGGCCGTGCCAGGCGGGGCGCTTTTCTTGCAGTTGCGGGTTGTTTGAAAACGTGTTGTGTGCCTGTGTGCCGTCCGGTGACGAACGGACGGCGGAAAGTTCTCGGCAGCGCATTCCGGGGTAGCTCAGAGGCCAGAGCGGGTGGCTGTTAACCACTAGGTCGTGGGTTCGAATCCCACCCCCGGAGCTCTCTACGCGCCGCCGCGTACACGAGATGTACCAGGAACGAGGCTGGGTAGCTCAGCTTGGTAGAGCACCGCGCTGAAAACGCGGGTGTCGGTGGTTCAAATCCGCCCCCAGCCATGCCGAAGCCGTAGGGGCGTAGCTCAACTTGGCAGAGCACCGGTCTCCAAAACCGGCGGTTGCAGGTTCGAGTCCTGCCGCCCCTGTCTGGCCGTCGGAAACGGTGGCAGGCTCGCGTAGCTCAGGGGTAGAGCGCATCCTTGGTAAGGATGAGGTCACGGGTTCAATCCCCGTCGCGAGCTTCGAGACACCGGCGGCGGGATCGCCCCGGTGTCGGGCGGAACTCGCGACGAGCGCCCGTAGCTCAGCTGGATAGAGCACCGGCCTTCTAAGCCGGGGGTCGCAGGTTCGAGTCCTGCCGGGCGCGTAAGAACTGAAGAGCAGGGGCCAGGTATGAGAGTCTGCCCCGTCCCGGCCCCCCATCGTCTAACGGCCAGGACACCACTCTTTCAAGGTGGAGACAGGGGTTCGATTCCCCTTGGGGGGATTGAAGGTCAGCCGGCACGAAAGCGCAGGTACGCAGCAGCACGACCAAGGGGCCGTAGCTCAGTAGGGAGAGCGCTTGAATGGCATTCAAGAGGTCAGGGGTTCGATTCCCCTCGGCTCCACTCCCCGCCCTTCGGGGTGGAGAAGCGCCGGGAAACCGGCATACGCGCCGCTAGCTCAACCGGTAGAGCAACTGGCTCTTAACCAGTAGGTTCGGGGTTCGAGTCCCCGGCGGCGTACTTTCGAGGATAGCGACACAGCCAGCCGACGTCAGTGCGCGCTCGTAGCTCAGCCTGGATAGAGCGTCTGCCTCCGGAGCAGAAGGTCACAGGTTCAAATCCTGTCGGGCGCACTCAGTAAGATTAGGCCGCATCGTGACTTACGGTGCGGCTTTTTTTGTCCTTGCGCCATCTTCTCCGCGATGTGACATTAATTGTGTCGTTTGCGCCCTGATTCCTGCTTGCTGGTAGGTTGCCAATGGCACGCAACGGCACGAAGTCACGGCTGTTCCGACGCGGCGACAGGTGGTGGACAGACCTGCGAGCGTTCGGCGATGTTGGCGGGAAACGTGAACCCCTAGTTGCCCCTGGTGAGACGGTGGCTACCACGGACCGTGTAGTCGCGGAGACGTTACTTGCTGGACGCCTCAGGGAACTTCAGGAGCGACGCAGGAACCGAGCACTGCTCGGCGTCGAAGCACCCGCGACTCTCGCCTCTTACGCAAGCCACCATTTAGTCCAGAAGGCCAAGTCAGGCCGCGTGACAGAGAAATGGCTGAAGGAGACGGAGCACCGACTCAGGCGAGCGGTTGAGTTCTTCGGTGGCGACTGCGAGTTAGGCTCGGTCGGTGTTACGGACGTGCAGCAGTTTCACAACTGGCTGCGGGAGCTTCCGAACCCTCGTAGTGGCACACTCGGTCCCGGCACGGTGCGGCATCACCTGAACGCTCTCTCGAACCTGTTCCGGCGGGCTGAAAGCGAGAGTGTGGTCTCTCCTGGTCATAACCCTGTCGCAAGTATGATTGACAAGCCAACCTCCAGGGAGGGCGAGGCTGACTGGCTTGAAGTGCACGAAGCTGCGCTCTTGCTCAAAGCTGCGCTCGGCTATGTCCCACAGAAACGTGATCCAATCCCGTTCATGTATCCACTGCTCGCGGCGTTCCTGCTTACTGGTGGTCGGAAGCGCGAGGTACTGGGGCTGGAGGTCTCGGACGTGTCCCTTGACCGGCGCACTGTCAGCTTCAGGCCCAACCGTTGGCGCTCCTTGAAGACGAAGGCTGCTAGGCGAGTGGTGCCTTTGTTCCCGCAGCTTGAGGAGATCCTGCGCACCTACGTGTTCGAGCGTGACGAGCCGATGGCTGAGGGCCTCCTGTTTCCCTCGCCACGGACACACGGGATCATTCACGACATGCGGAAGGCGTTGGACGCAATTGCCGCTCGTGCCGGTTGGAAGGAAGGCGAGATTAGAACGAAGATGTTCCGCCACACTTACTGCGCTGCTCGCCTCCAGACGCTCGACCACGGCGCTCCGATCTCTCCGTTCACCGTTGCCAGAGAGCTAGGCCATGGCGGGACCAGCCTGGTTGAACGTGTGTACGGCCATCTGGGCACGGTCAGACACCGAAGCGATGTGGTCGAGTACCGGGTCGAGAACCACCGCGACACGCTTGGGGAGAGGCTGGAAGCCCTGGACTGAGCCTGGCCAAGTCGCCGTCAAAGTGTACAGTGTCGCGCTGCACTACCCACGCCCCGCTCTCTCTCCGACAAGTCTCCCAGCGAAGGGCCGAAGCCCACCCAGGCGGCCCTCTGCCTGTAGACCGTGAACCTAGTCCCTCAGATTTCTCAGGAGGATTGAGGAATGACCTGAGATGATTGTTGGAGCGTGAGAGCACTCTCTGGATTGGTCTCAGTGGTCCGGCAGGTCCAGCGACTAGTAACAGACCTAACGGGTTAGGTAGCGCGGCACAAAAAGATAGTTTCCGTTCATGGGTTCACCTCCCCGTTCACATAGGCGAAGCGACTGCCGTCTTCGTTTCCTTGGTGTCAACTTAAGGCAACGGGCGTCGAAGGGTATCAAGGCGAACCATTGGTCAATCGTTGTCATCTTCTCCATCGTACCTGCCCCTGACGGGGAAACGGGCTCTTTCAATAGAGTGAGGGACAATGATGGACTATGCGGTTGTGGCACTGCTGGTCATCGTCGCAGGGCTGCTGACTATCATCGCCCTTCAGCAATGGGCTTACTGGAAGTGGCTGGGCAATGTGTCGGAGGCCGTCACCAGGAACCAGGTGATTAGCCACTCTCTCCAGCGTGAGATCTTCTTGGCGAGTTTCTGTGCGATCTATGACGACGATGAGAAAAAAGAAGAACTTCGTGCAATCCTGAGCCCACGGAGCGAAGCCCGCGTATCTCAGCTGGGGATGATGCCGCATGAGGTGTGAGCGTTTCCGGAGGTGGATGTTTGCCCGGCACCCCGACCGGGGCTCTTTCACGTTCGTCCGCAGCACCCGGCGCCCGGGCTTCATCGCGCGGCGGCGGGCGGAGAGAACCCGGCAGCCACGAGCTCCAAGGCTTGACAACCAAACAGAGCCTTGACGTTACTAGGGCGAAGTCCAACTCGATCCGAGGCACTCGTCCGGTCCATGGGTGGCCCGACGAGAGAGTAGCCCAAGACAGACGAAACCGACCGCCTGCTCCGCAGGCGCTCCGGCCTGCCCGAGCGTGGATCAGGCGACCCGCGCTGCAAGAGCCAGGGCAGGTCCGAAGGGTTGCTGCCGGACTAACTTAACTTGTGGAACCACTCTTGGGGGCAGGTCACCCCCCCCCCGGGGAGCTGAGCTCCGAGGCTCGCATTCGACTTTCGCGCGTCAGTACGGCCATTGAGTGGCCGGAGTCGTCGATCAGGCGACCCGACCTGTAACGATACACGCAGAGCAAAGCGCCGTTACGTTCGGAGGTGGGATCCATGTCGTTCCCGAACCTCATGCGGCCGAGGTGTCGATCGGTAGCGTCATCGCCGTCCTCCTCAGCGCGCCTCGCACTGGCCCTCTCCCTTTTGCTCGTAACCGCCTCGCCGCTCCTCTCCCAGGTAACCACCGGCAAGATCCAGGGCCGGGTGACAGACGCGGCGACGGGCGTACCCGTCGCTGGGGCCATGGTGCGGATCGAAGGCACTACCCTGGCAAACCTCACTAACGAGCAGGGCTTCTACTTCGTCAACCAAGTTCCACCGGGGATACAGAGCATCCGGGCGATGGTGCTGGGATATCGGCCGTTCGTGCTCGAGGCGGAGAGAATCCTCGCCGGCCAGACCACTACGATCAACTTCGAGCTCGAGCAGACGGCCGTGGAGCTGGAGGCCCTTGTGGTGAGCGGTGAGAGAAACCCGCTTGTGCCGCGCGACCAGGTGGCCACGAAGTCCATCGTCCAGGGCGGACTCGTGGACCAGCTCCCCATCGACAACGTGTCGGAGATCGTGCTCCTCCAACCCGGGGTGTCCGAGGAATACTGCAGCCAGGTGGCCGGCGGGACCTTGCCCGCCAACCGGTGCCGGACGATCCGGGGAGGCCGCCCGAACGAGGAAGCGGTGTACATCGACGGCGTGCTCGTGCGCTCGTTCGGAAGCGGCGCCGCGGAGGGCGCGACCGTGCCCACCAATTCGCTGGAGCAGGTTGACGTCACGATAGGCGGCTTCGCTGCCGAGTTCGGGCACGCTCAGTCCGGTGTCATCAGCTACGTGACGCGGAGTGGCGGACGCCGCTTCACGGGCGCACTCGAGCTCATGACCGATCAGATCGCCCCCGACTCGTACCGCACGAACTGGAACCGACTCGAGCTGAATCTTGGCGGACCGGTCTACGGACCCCTCTCGTTCTTCGTGGCGGGGACGCTCACGGGCAGCAACGAGTCCAAGGACGACGGCTTCCCGCGCGTGTGGGTAACCGACGGTGTAGATACGTGCCCGGATGCGTCCCAGTACGCCGATCTGTGCAACCCGGGCGAGGAAGTGAGCTTCCGCATGCCGCGCTCGTCTACTACTCCGGGGGCTGTGGACTCGGTGGATGTGTCGGCGCCGCGGTTCGTACCGTGGGACAATGGCCGGACATTCCCATTCCATTGGAGCGACAACGGCCAGTTCACGGGCAACCTGAACCTGCAATTGCCCCGCGGCTCGAGGCTCAACTTCGCGTACACACGGAACCGCAACCAGAACTTCGGGCAGGACCCTTTCCACTGGACGATCTACAACCCCGACATCGTGGAGGGGTTCAGACGCAAGGCCGACATTTTCACGCTCGGCGGGTTCTTCACTATCACGCAGTCGGCAACCCAGCAGCTCGCCCTGGATGTGCGGGCCAGTTACCAGACGATCGAGGAACGTGTGGGCACGGTGGACAAGACGTGGTACCTGGACCACCAGGACCCCTTCGCCGGCGTCACGTTCAGCGACGTGCGTTTTTCGGTGCCGGAGAACCTGCATCGCATGGGCCTGGACATCTTCCACCCCACGGATGAGTACATCAATGCCTTTCGAAGCGGCGCGATTCCGGCGGACAGCCTCGTCGTGTACCCGGGACGCACCGAGCTGTGGGGCCCTTTTCACACTCTCCTCGGACTCAGCGAAAATCTCAGGGCCAATCCCTACGCGTGGAACACGACGTACAACATCACCGGCCAGGACAATACCGCGCTCACCGTGCGCGATGAGGACCAGTGGCAGGTCCGGGCGTCACTGGACTGGCAGATCGGACGGTTCAACAGGGTCAAGCTGGGCGGCGAGTACTTCAGCACGAACCTGAGCAGTGTGCAGAACTTCATGTGGCTCGGGCGTGCCGTGCCCGACCTCGCCTCTCCCGTGATGGCGAGTGCGTTCCTCCAGGACCGCCTGGACGTGGGAGACCTCGTGCTGGAGGCGGGCATACGGCTGGACTATTTCGATGCGAAGGTAGAGATGCCGCGCACCGCCGGGTTCGTGTACAACGTGCCGGACAGCCTGAAGGCAGGGTTCGTGAAGTGGGATGCCGGCACGGAAAGCTTCGTGCCGCTGTTTGATGAGCCATGCGGCGGCGTGTCCGCGAGCAACCCCAAAGGCACGTGTCTCGAGAACTTCATCGAGACCGGCAGCAAGACGGAGTGGAGCCCGCGCCTCGGGGCCAGCTTCCCCGTGACACCTACTTCGACATTCCGGTTGAGCTACGGCCGCTTCGTGCAGGTGCCGGCGTTCTTCGGATTCTCGTCCGCCGCCGGCACGACGGGCCTGCTGCGGAGGAACAACGTCGACCTGGTGGACCAGATCGGCGTTTCTCGCTCGCGCGACGTGGATCTCCCGTCCACGCGCACATTCGAGTTCGGCTACCGGCAGCTCATCGGCCGCGACCTGGTGATCGACCTCTCTGCCTTCAACAAGAAGCAGCGTGGAAACCTGACGTATCGCCTGCTGCCGTTCGAAGACGCTAACAACCCGGGTTTTTTTCACAATATCTCGGTCCTCACCAACGCCGATTTCACCGAGTCGACGGGTTTCGAAGTGAAGGTCGATAAGGCGGTCAGCAACCTGTTCCTCGGAAGCCTGTCCTACAGCTACCTCGATGCCCGGGGTACCGGATCGGATCCGTGGACCTACTGGAGGCTCATCGCCAACCAGCAGACGAACCTGTCGTTCCTCACCGGCGATCCAGTCGAACCACCCGAAGTCCTCCTTCCGCTGGAGCTCGGGCGCCGGCACAACATCAGTCTGACGAGCAGCCTCGTCTTCCCGACGGACTACCTGGAGGGCACAACGGCGGGCGCGATACTCCGGGACTTAGGGGTGTTCGCCATCCTGATGGTCCGCAGCGGACAGCGCTTCACCGGGTTGGAAAACACTGGATTCGCGGGTTTAGCTCCTCCCAGCATTGCGGGGATCGCCGAGACGGCCATCGGGGCCCTGGAGACGCCGTGGCAGACGCGGATCGACCTCCGATTCACGAAGTCCTTTCCGCTGGGGAAAGGGTGGAACATCCAGGCCTTCGTGGACTGGCGGAACCCGTTCAACCTCTCGGCCACGAATCGGGTGTTCGCGGAGACCGGAAACCTGGTCAACGAGAAGGCGCGCAACGATTGGATGACGGTCGCCCTGGCGGATGTGAGACTCGATGGCGACACGGAGATCCGCGACTTCGAGATCGTGGCCGAGTCGCCGGAGATCGAGTTCAACAAGTACATGCTCATGCGCGCCGAGGAGCGGTACGGAAACGGCGATGGGGTCTTCACGGTCGAGGAACAGAAGCTCTCGTTCGGGCAGGACTGGGAAGCCTGGCGGGGTCGTTACGTCCTCGTCGACTCCAACCAGAACCTGAGACTCGGATTCCGGATGGCGTTCTGACACCGAGGTGGGATAGGGAAGCCATGAATAGACTCGAGCTTGCCATGCCCCTCCACGACTGCCGCCGGCTTGTCCGGGGCACGTCGCTGCTCGCGGTCCTGGGGCTGGCGGTCGGAACGGCGGTGGGGGACCGATCTCCCGAGGGCCGGCGCGCCCGCGAGGGCCAGGGTGACGATTTCGCCCTGTTCGCCGGCCCGTCGCTGATCCTATCCGGGAACCAGTTTCAGTGCGGCATCGACAACGTAGGTTCGGTCTGCGCGGCCGTGGGCTTGGGAAGTCTGAACCAGAACGGCGGATTCTGGCCGCTCGGAACGAGCAACAACTACATTTGGAACACCGGCATCCAGTTAGCGGGGATCCTGTCGGACGATGCGGGGCCGTGGGCCGGTGACACGATCGGGGTCTACATCTTCGACGCCAGCTTTGGACCCAGGCACGCTACCAAACTGACCAACATCTTCGACTCGCTGGATCCCGACGACCTGGAGGAGTGGCCGGCCGAGGCCTACGTGGAGGACCCAGAGATCTTCGCGCCCATCCTGCTGGGGCGGAAGACAGCATCGCAGCAGGACAGCTGGGTGCAGTACTGGGAGGGCGATCCACTGAGGAACAGCAACCGGAAGCATCCGCTGGGCGTCAAGTTCACGCAACGCAGCATGTCCTGGAACTACCCATCCGGAAACGAGTCGATCATCTACTTCATGTTCGAGATCGAGAACGTCACGGCGGATCCTGTGTTTCAGGAACTCAACGAGCAGATGTTCTTTGGGGGCGACGCGGCGCTCCCCGACGCCGGCTGGACCTTGACGGAGCTGTACGCCTCGTTCGGCACGGACATGGATGTCGGGAACGCTTTTGAAAACTTCTCGACGGCCATCCTGCCGTTCGACGTAGGCCTCTCCTACATCGGTGGCTTCCAGGATCAGTTCTTCGAGTATCCACCGGCGGTGTTTCACCCGCCGTTCTTCACGCGGGCACCCGGCATCGTAGGGATCAAGTACCTGAAGAGTCCCCTCGATCCGGTCACCGGCGAGGAGGTGGGCCTCACCCTGTTCTCGATCACGCAGAATCCGTTCTCTACGCCGCTCGACTTCCCTGACCCCACGGGCGACACGCAGCTGTGGCGCTACCTGTCCGGACAGCTGGATCCGGGGAAGGGAGACGGAGCGTGCAGCGTCGAGGCCGAGATCGCGACGGCCAACCCCAGCACCACAAAACGTTCCGTCTGCTTCGTGGCACAGCAGAGCTCGGACACCCGCTTCTACCAGGCGTCTGGACCGTTCAATCTCGGGCCGGGGCAGACCGCGACGATCGTGGTGGCCTACATCGCGGCTCCCACGGTGGAGACGATGCTCGATGGCTCACCGTCGGGGATCGTGCCCGATCCCGCCAACGCGAACCGGAACCCGCCGGGTTTCCCCTCCTTCCACCCCGGCTTCGCGAGCGCGCGGGGATGCGACGTCAACGGCACCAACTGCTCGGTCACTCGGTCGGCGGCGGAAAACCCGGTCCTGCCGATCGAGCGAGGAGCGGGTTGGTTCCGGTACGACGGGTTGCCGCCGTCGGGGTCCGTCTACCCGCCGGCCGTCGAGCATCCGTCCAACAAGATCGAGGAGAACGATGTTCGGTTCGTGCCGGGCAGCTTCCTGGGGCGCGCGCTCGTGGCCCAGACCGTGTTCGACAACAAGTTCCTCCTCGGCTTTCCGCCGGAACCGCCGCCCTTCTACCTGGTGCCGGGCGACGACCAGGTGACCGTGATCTGGGAGCCGAGCGCGACGGAAACGGAGGGCGACCCGTTCTACGAGGTGACCTCCGATCCCGAATCGGCCCTGTACAACCCCAACTACAGGCGCTTCGACGTGGAGGGCTACCGGGTGTGGCGCAGTACCACAGTGGGGGGGATGGAGCTGATCGCCCAGTTCGACTACGCGGACACGGAGTTCCTGGACCACACATGCGAGACAGTGCATCCGGACGAGGATTTCGGCGCAATGGCCGTGAGCACGGAAACGGGCAACCTGATTCCGGTGATCGGCTACGCCGCGGGGGAGATTTGCCCGTTCGACGTGGACGACCCGCTCACCCGCCCTATCGACGCACAGCTTGTGTTCAACAACGGGGGACCCGGCGGGGCCCCCGGTGAGGGCGTGGCGCGCAATCCGGCTGCTGTTGCCGTAGACACGGCAATCATGGCCGATCGGGTCACGGGACCGGTCGAGCCGCTGCGAGACACAGGAGTCTCGTTCTTCTTCAAAGACGAGACCGTCAAGGACAACTTCACCTACTTTTACGCGGTGTCGGCGTTCGACGTCAACTCGATGGCGTCGGGCCCCCATACGCTCCGTTCTGCGCGAGTTACCCAGTCCGCCACGCCGCGGGCTTCGAACTCTGCTCTTCAGGCGGGCTTCGATGCGGACGTGATCGTCTCGGGTGACGACGGCGTCCCGCTGGACCTGACGCAGTCCAATATCGCGCCGGACGTGGACACGGGCATCTTCCCTGGACCGCAGCAGCCGACGAACTCGCTCGATCTCCTGATCAATCCGCCGCCGGCCGACGTTGCTGACCTGCTGACCACCGGCCAGCTGGTGGGCAAGTTCGACAGCGTGACCGCGGAGGACGTCTCATTCGGTTGTGCAGCTTCGGGTGGTAACGCCCTCGGGGCGTGCCTGGTCGTGCACATGACGTTCGACAACGGCCTGGAAGTCGTGTCGTCCAGTCTGGAGATCGCCCGCCCGGTATGGGACTCCTTCGGAGAGGACGCTACGGTTACGGGTGCCCTTGGCGCCGGTGCGTATCCGTTCGATGGCGAGCGGCTCGCGGACTTCGGCATTCCCCCGGACGCCGGCGCGGGCGTTGCAGCTGGCCTGTCGGGGACATTCGACATGTCGATCAGCGACCCGTCGAACCTGGGTCAGCGTGTGCGCCGCTTCCCGACCGGCAGGTATCAGCCTGGCGGTAACCGCTGGTTCGATGGGACCGTGAATGACACGCCGGACCCGACGACGTTCATCCGGGCCGGACACATCGACGGTATCGACAGCGTGTGGGCGCCGATCAACCACACGGAGCAGTCAGCAGCCAACCTGACTGCTCTGGCCGGCTCCGGCCAGATTCAGTGCTTCGGGTACACGATGGCGATCCTGTCACGCGCAGCCGATTTCCAGGTCACGTGGGGCGAGGGCGGAACGGTCACGGTGCGCGACATCACGCACAACGTGCCGGTGGACTTCAAGGAAGCGCCGCAGATGAGCTACGGCTTCCTGAACACGGACGGGAACAGAAACGGGGTGATCGACTGGCAGGACTTTGACTACCTGGACGTGATCCGCCAGGCGACGTCGATCACGAACACGTTCTGTGAGTTATTTAGCGCCGGCGTTACCAATCCGGCCCGCTCAGTGCTCGCGGCGGCGGCGACGATCCAGCCGGTATTCCTCGGTGGCGGTAACCCGCTCATCAACGGGGATCCCATGCCGGCCACCGGGAACGGGTTCGGCCTGTACATTAACGGTGAGCGCTACATCTTCCTCACGGACAACCTTCCGGCGGCCGGTACGGTATGGACGTACCGCACCTACAACGGCCGGATTCGGGCTCAGGATCCGCTCACGGACGACCCGAGCGGCTACGAGCTCCGCGGGGGCAGTGGCTCGAACCGGTCGCCAGCGATACCGAACATGGTGTTCACGCTGGACGTGGTTGACGCCGGAATCCGGCAGGTCAAGAACTTCGATCTCAAGGAAGTCCACGCCGTCCCGGACCCGTATCTGGGCACCAGCCGGCTCGACCGAGCGCCGACTACGAAGAAAATGATGTTCGTGAACCTGCCGCCGGTGGCGACGATCCGTATCTACACGGTGAGCGGCATCTTGGTGGACGTGTTGAACCACGAGGACGCGACGGGAGGCGGCCGGGCGGAGTGGGACATCAGGAACCGGAACAACCAGTTCGTGGCAAGCGGCGTGTACTTCTTCCACGTCGTGACACCCGATAAGGATGAGTACGTGGGCAAGTTCACCGTCGTGAATGCCGTGCAGTAGTGCCCCGGCTCGGCCGGCGGCACGCCGGACGCTCAGCCAGTCACCCCGCGGCGGGTGAGGCGGGCGCTCCAGTCCGCTCTCCCCTACTTTGATCCGGGCCCTCTTTCTTCGGGAGAGTGAATGCCCGACCTCCTGGAGCGTCTCGAGTCAGCGCTTGCCGACCGCTACGCCGTCGAGTCGGAGATCGGCCGCGGCGGCATGGCCACCGTCTTCCTGGCGGAGGACCTGAAGCACGGCCGCCAGGTCGCGATCAAGGTGCTGCACCCCGAGCTGGCGGCTTCTGTCGGTGCCGAGCGGTTCCTGCAAGAGATCGAGATCGTCGCTGGCCTGCAGCACCCCCATATCCTGCCGCCGCGTTGCTCAGCGTGGTGATTGACAAAACCACCGTTAGTGGGCACGGGTACGTACGGTTTCTTGACGCACGGTGACAATAGCGGTGACAACGCAGGCCGACGCTGGCTGGCGCCCCCTGGCGGGATACCGCCAAAATATGCTACGTTCTGCCGGTCAGCGACGCCGGCCAGTGCCAGAAATCTGCCTCCGGAGCAGAAGGTCACAGGTAGTCTCGCCCCTTCGAAGCTCGAATGTCTCGGCTTCGCCTCGACGCCAAATCCTGTCGGGCGCATGAGAGGCCACGCCGATTTGGCGTGGCCTCTTTCTATTGGGTAGTCTCGGGTCCGCGCAGAAGACGCTGTTCCTCCGGCGCGCGCTGCGGTACGAAACCTGCCTCCAGTTGCTGCCCCGAGGGAACGCGCCTAGCTTCGCGGCCGTTCTCTGGTCCGAGATGTAGCGCATCATGCGTGACTTGAAGTTGCCGGTGCATGCGATACCGAAGGAATAGACATGAAGATCGGAATCTGGCCCGTCGTCGCCCTCGTCGCCTTCACGGCGCTGATCACCTGGGGCATCTCGAGGCCGCAGTCGGCACCCCATCTGCAGCAGGCCACCCAGGGCGAAGTTCTGGCGAAGGTCGGCGACTATGAGATCACCCGGCAGGAGGTCGAGGAGATCGCCCCGGACCAGTTCATCCAGGCCAAGCAGCAGTTGTACGATATCACCCAGCGTGCTCTGGCCCAGGCCATTGACCAGACACTGGTGGATCTGCAGGCTGAGAAGGAAGGGCTGGATGCCGACGGCCTGATCGAGCGGGACGTGATCTCCAAGCTCACCCCTCCCACCGACACGCAGATTGACTCAATCTACGAGGTCTACCGGGACCAATTGAACAATGCTCCGCGCGACAGTGTCGCGCCGCAGATCGTGGACTTCCTGACCCGGCAGCAGCGCAGCCTCTCGATGCAGGTCTACCTGGCCCAACTTCGCGCGCAGTACGATGTACGCAACTACCTCGAGCCAGCCCGCATAGAAGTCGAGGCGATCGGTCCGAGTCAGGGCCCTGACGCTGCGCCGATCACACTGGTGGAGTTCTCGGATTTCGAGTGTCCGTTCTGCGTGCGCTTCCTGCCGACGATCGAGCAGGTCCTGGAGACATACGGTGACCAGGTTCGCATCGTCTATCGCCAGTTCCCGTTGAACGCCATCCATGCCAACGCCCAACTCTCCGCAGAGGCTTCACTGTGCGCCGATGCCCAGGGCAAGTTCTGGGAGATGCACGACGCGATCTTCGAAGCGCGCGGCAAGGCGGATTCGGATGGCTTGAAGGCGATGGCGGCGGAGCTCGGCCTCGACTCTGAGGTGTTCGACGCGTGCCTCGACTCGCGCGAATTCCAGGATCAGGTGGCCGAGGACCTCGAAGCGGGCCGCCAGGCGGGGGTCACCGGCACGCCGGCTCTGTTCATCAACGGCCGCTTCCTGTCGGGCGCCCAACCGTTCAACGTCGTGTCGCGCGTGATCGACGACGAGCTGGCCCGCGTCGGCGGCTGAGGCCGGGACCGCACCGGACGCGGAGATCGGGTTGAACCGGACGCTCCTCATCGCCGCGATCGCCAGCGCGATCGTGTTCAGTGTCTTCCCGGACATCGACCTCTGGATGTCCGGGTTGTTCTATCGGGCGGACGGCGGCTTCTACCTGAAGGACGCGTGGTGGGCCGTAGCCATCTACGAGTCCATTCCGTGGATCGCCGTCACGGTGGGGGCAGGCAGTCTGCTGCTCCTGATACACAACCTGGTACGCAAGCGTCAGCTCGGCCCGTTCTCCAATCGGTTTCTCCTGTTCGTCGTCGCGGCGCTCGCCGTCGGGCCGGGCCTCGTCGTCAACGTGGGCTTCAAGGACAACTGGGGCCGGGCGCGCCCGAGAGACGTAGCCGAGTTCGCCGGCGACAAGAGATTCACCGCGGCCCTCGTCCCGACGGATCAGTGCGAGCGGAACTGCTCGTTCGTGGCCGGACATCCGTCGGTGATGTACTGGCTCGCCGCGCTCGGCTTCGCCGCCGCGGCCCGGAAGCGGCGAAACCGGATCTTCGCGGCGGCGGCTCTACTCGGGCTGCTGGCCGGATTCGGCCGGATCGTGCAGGGGGGGCACTTCCTGAGCGACGTGGTCTTCTCGGGGATCGCCGTATTCGGGGTGATCTGGCTGCTCGCGAGATACGTGTTCCGGCTGGACTCGGACGGCCAGTCAGGAAAGGCCCCAGCGGACGAGGCGCTTCCTACCTGATGAGGATCAGCGTCGAGCGAACGTCGCCAGCCGCGCCTTGTGGTCCGATCCGTAGTTGTCCTTCACCACCCGGTACGATCCCTCCACCAGTGCGAATGGTCCGTTTCCAGCGCGAAAAAACAGGTGATCTGGTGGCCAGTCGCCTCTCGTCTTCTCCCTTCCCGGCGCCGGCGAGTCGGGATACGTCCTGAGCATTTGCAGGATCACGGTCTCCCGCTCGGACCACGTATTCATGTCGCCGGCCACGACGATGGGAATCACCCGATCCGGGTCCAGCATGTCGAGAGCTTCTGTCAGGCCGTCGTTCTGCCGCACCCGCATGGATCCGCCTGTGCCGAGCACACGCAGAATGTTGCCGGCCACGTCGAGGTGGACGCTCGCGACACGAATCGAAGCACCTCCGCCGGGTCCAGGAACGGTTGCCGCCACCGTCACGCGCCGCTGGGCCTCGAGTGGCAGTTCGACCGCCACCGGGCCCGACAGTGGGAGCGTAGACAGAATGGCGCTTCCACGGTCCTCTCGTCCGTGCTCGCCGGACTCGCGTCCGTTTCGCATCGACGGAACATAGAACAGGGCCAATCCGCAGCGTTTGGCCATCTCGACGATGTCCACCCGGAAGCCGGTGGGCGGATGCTCGGCGATCCTCCCGGGCACGTGTGCGCCTTCCGGCGGTTCGGGCACGTGGTTCGAGGCTCGATACGCCTCCTGGGCGAGGAGGACGAAGTGCGTCTGGAAGCTCTCTCCGTCGCCCGCGTCGCAATCGTACCCTAGCTCCGACTTGAGAAAGCCGGGCAGGTCCCCGCCTCCGACGTGCACGTTCCAAGTCACGATCGTCAGCTCGGCGACCGATTCGGGTGGAGCGTAAGACCGCGAGGGCCGCGGTACGAACTCGACGGGTCCGACGGCCGAGCACCAGGAAGCCAGCGCTCGCCGATCCGGTTCGCGGGCCGGTCCGAACCAGCGAACGTTCTCTTCATCTCCCTCAAGACGTGCCTGGCACGGGTAGCCCACGGCCGTGGCGACCGAATCGACCTGCACCCGGCTCTCACCCGCGGGACTGACTGGTCGCATGTCGTGCGGTACGGTGCAGGCCGCTGTTGCCAGCGCGACGACCGCGGAGACCCGGGCGCGTCCGCTCAACCACCGCAGCCGCCTTACCACGGAACGCCCAGGTTGAATGTGAGCACTGGAAGGTCCGCAGCCGCGGTATCGTTTCCCGCGTCGGCTGCCCGGATGATCCATGAGGTGAACCCGCCGATGGCCATTCCCGCGAGGCCGACGCTGATTGCTTCGGGCAGGTCGAACGAGGGGATCACCTGCCACAGGCCCACCCCGACTCCCATCCCGAGAACGAGCCCGATCCACGCTCCGGAGCCTCCCGCCGCGATCGATGATCCGATGACGGCGCCGGCGCCCACGTCGGCCCAGCTCCACCTGTCCACGAACGGCTTCATGGCGAGCACCGCCACCGATCCGGCGACGAGACCGAAGCCGGCCCGTCGGTAGGCATCCCACACGGCGTCCTGATCCTCCGAACCCAGCGCGATGCCGGACGCGAGACCGATGCCGCCACCGAGCGCCGCGACTCCCCGGACGCAGCGCACGCCTGCCAACGTCTGGTTGCACGGGATAAGTGAAGCCAGTCCGCCGAGCGTCGCCCCGGAATAGAGTCCGAGGGCTGCGCCCGCGACCGTGGCGCCGTCCGTACCCCCGACGTTCTGTGCGAGTCCGACCTGCGGAACGCCCAAGCCCGCGCCGAGCGCGAGCATAATCACCACGACCGTGACCCGCCGACGGCTGGTATCGTGTCTGGAGAGGCCGCGGCTGACGTAGCGGAGCAGGGATTCCTCCTGAGCGCGGTCGTCGAGGAGCACCGGAATGACCCCACACGTTGTCACGCTCTGGGTCTCCGGGCAACGTGCCCACATTGCGCCGAAGGCCGAATACCACGACAATTCCAGCCTCAACCCAGCCTCTGAGAGATCATGAATAGACTACGCCTGTTCGGTATCGCATTCGCGCTGATTCTCGCCAACGACGTGGAGCCCCTCCGGGCCCAGGTCATCCTGCCTCCCGAGGAAGGCGGGAAAATCGTCTCCATCGGTCAGCCACCGCTGTGGAAGCCATACGGTGCCGGATCGCTCGGCGGCTACTACGAGGGCGATGCCACGGATCTCACCGCCTACCTCAGCCTCGGGGTCGACAAAGACCTGATGAATCCGGTCGTCGGCGGGCTGGTGTTCGGTGCCGAGGGCTACGGCGGGATGCAGGGAAACAGGGTCGACGGAGGCCTGCGCGCCCTCCTGCACATTCCGTTCATCCGCCTGGGGGGCGGTGTGGACTGGAACTTCCGGGACGGAGACCTGCCGTTTTTCCTCCGCTTCTCTGGGCCGATCCGCCGGGGTGGGCTTCTTGGCCGCGGCGGTCTCCTGACGATCGACTGGATCCCCGCCCGCGGGAACTCGTTCAACGTCGGGGTGAAGCTGCCGATCGCGCAGCCGTGGCGGGGCAAAACCCGGCCTGCGACCATCGCGGTCAAGATGCAGCCGGTGCGACCCGACCCGCTTCCGTACGGGAAGACGGACCCCGCGCTCGAGGAGGCGCTCGCCAACCTCGAGGAGACCGGCTGGTGGATCAACCGGTTCGTCACACCGGGTATCGACCAGCGGGGCCGCACGCGGGAACAGGCCGTCGCCAACTTCACGGCGGACGTCCAGGAGATGCGCGAGCGCCTTAGCGGAGCGGATCCCCTGCTCGGTGCAGCGCACACGGCCGAGGCCGAGGTGCGCGCGTTCCACGCCGAGCTGGCACGTGCGTTCTCGATCGCCGCGTCGGGCGAGGCGATGCCGTTTGGAAGCACCACGGAAGAGGGTGAGACCATCGCCACCCAGGCGAAAGAGATCCTGCTCGACCGAGTCCTGTACCCCTACAACCGGCTGCTCGGCGTCAAGAAGGAGCACGACTCGACGCGCGAATTCGGGGCGCGCGCGGCGGGCGCGTTCAGTCGGTGGGCCATCCACTCGGAGCACGTACCGTCGGATCGCCTCGCGGCCGTCCGCTACGTGTTCCAGCGGTTGCTCGACGGAGTGGAGGACGTCAGGGCCTACAACAAAGAAGTGTGGCACGACGAGCGCCTGGTGTGGCTCCCGCTTCAATTCGGCCTCCTGCCGGAGCAGCATGATTCCAACGCCGAGCTGGACGCCATCCTGGAACGAGCACTGGAACGGAAATTCTACGATGGCAACGGCGTGTGGTACATCATCAACGCCCAGTTCCAGTTCGAGCTCGCCAACGCGGTCGAGCGGGCCGAGGACTACCACGTCCTGTGGATCCACGACATCCGGGGCGTCACGGGGACCGGCGATCCCGACCGCGTAGGCGCGTTCCACGTGAACCTGTACATCAAGACACTGACCGAACGGGTGCGGCAGTACGACGAGACCGGAAAACTGCCGATCTACTTGATCTTCATGGATCAGCACTACTACGAGATCAACAAGACACGCCGCTGGATCAGCTATCTCGAGGACCCGATGAGCTACGAGTTCGACTTTCCGTCGGGCTACGAGTACATGGCGGACACTCTGGCGGCGAACCAGGCCGCCCTGCGCGCGGCCGTGGCCAGCTCCCGGCTCCTGCAGGCCGAGGCGAGTCAGTACGGAGAGGACTGGCTGCGCAAGCGGATCAAGGTCCACGTCAGCATCACGAATCCGGCCGATCCCACCTACTGGGCCAGCGAACCGTTCCCCGTGGTCTCGTGGCCGGACAACGTTATGCGCGACCATCGCAAGATCGCGTTCTACGACATCACGGAGGACGATCCCTACAAGGGCACGGTGATGTACAGCGGCATGGGCATCGGCGAGCATTACATGGGCCCGACCTGGGAAGACAGGGCCGTCATGCTCCAGGGGCCAGCCGCTCTCGACATGAAGAATGCGGCGCGGGAGCTGCTGCTGAACCAGGGCTTCACTCCCGAGGAGATCCCGCCGCCTCTGAAGCCGAAGCCGCTCGCCGACGACTACTGGGACAGGGTGCAGGCGATGATGGATGAGTTCGAGGGCGGGGCGAGGGCCCTCGAGCTGCACAGCGAGACCGGCTATCTGCCGAAGCCGATCAACGTGATGAAGGCCGTGCTGTTCACGCTGGCGCCCCCGGGCACCGTGCTCATCCTGCCCGATTCCCTGTGGCACAGTCCGCTGTGGGCCTCGATGCTGGTCGGGTCCTGCATGCGCGGCGCACGGGTGATGATCATCCATCCTTCGCAGCGCAACGCACCCGGGCAGTCGTTCATGACGCTTTCCCGGGCCAACGAGCTGTTCGAACGCCTGATCATCTTCCAGCACGAGATGGCCGTACAGCTCGATGCTGCGGGTGGAATGCTGAAGACGGGGCTGTACGATACGGATATCGACGTCGCGAACATCCCGGCCCGGCTGCAGGCGGCCACGCAGGGGCTCCAGGTGCCCTGGATGCGCGAGGCGCTCCAGATACCGGACGACTGGGAGCCGCAATTCGCTCGGGCGGACACGCTGTTTAAGGACTTCGAGGTCGAATACGCCCTGGAGGACGGGGAAGTCCGGCGCCCGAAGCTTCACCTGAAGACCAACCTTGTCGTTTCGGCCGGCGTTCTGCGGGCGCTCGTCGCCGCGCCGGAATGGCCCGGCTTCGTACGCGAGTACATGGAGCAGCGCATCCTCGACGTGCAGTCGGAGCGCTCGGTCGACGAGTACCGTGACGTCCGGGAGCTCGGCCGGTCGCTGCGCGAGGACTTCTTCGACCTGGTCCGATCCGTGGGCGAGAACTCGACCGAAGTACAGCGCGAGACGGCGGTGTTCTACCACATCGTAGGCTCGTCCAACCAGGACTACCGGTCGATGCTGATGGACGGCGAGGTGGCCCTCGTGATCTCGGGGAAGGCCTCCATCCACGGGTTGCTCGACGCCCTGATGCTGGCCGGCGCCGCCGTGTGGCTGGACGACGTCGCGGTGCTGAACGAGTACCTGCCGCGCTACGAAGGCTTCGAGTGGAAATCGAGCCGCTGGATCAAGAACATGCTGTAGCTCGTCGTTGATAAGATCCCGGGCGCCCGCAGGTCGCGGGTGCCCGGAGAGGGCCTGTCAGAATCCCGCTATGGAAAGACCCAGCCTCCCCCGAAGCTGATTACCCACCGGTTCCCTGTCACGTCCGATCCAAACCGATAGCCGATGTCGATCCGACCCGTTTCTGCCACGGACCCGCGGGAACCTCCCGTCCGAATTCCAAAGCCGGCAGCTCCTCCCCACCGCGGCGACTGGTCCGCATACCAGGCTCCTCCGTAGTCGAGGAAGCCGGCGAATCCGAGACCGAACAGGTTGAGGATATGGTCGAATGGATACCACCGGTGCTCGAGCGTCCCCCACAGGGTCCGGGTGCCCACGAACGAGTGCGGCTCCCAGCTGCGAGGTGGAAACTCGAACCCGAGGTCGAACTCACCGCCGGGCGGCGGATTCTCCATCATGCCGGCGCGAGCGTGCAGAATTGTGGCATGTCGCACGCCCGGCTTCTGGGCCACGGTCACCTGTACCACCACGCGTCCGGAATCGAGTCCGGCCGAGTTGAACAGTCCGTTGGCGTGCAGCAGTCCGTGCACGAAACCGTCTCCCAGGGGTGACCCCGCCTGCATCGTGAGCGAGGGGCCGAGTCCCATGTGCTCGAACCCGAAGGCCGCCGGGGCCACGTTCAGGCCCAGCGTCAGCGTCTCCGACAGGTCGATGTCCTCCGTCACGAACCCGTTGAGGAACCGAGTCACGAGAAAGTGCGATCGGCGGTACTCACCGAAGACTCCGATGAATCCCTGTGTCGTATCGGGAACGGCGAGCGAGGTGTCGCTCACCAGCACGTATTTCTGTTTCCGGTATTCTCCGAGGATCCCGATGCGGGTGTAGTTCTTTGGCGTTGCCCGCGTGGCGATGCCACCGACCAGGCGATGCGCGTAGTTGTTCCTCCAGTAGCGTGTGGTGTCCGTCACATCACTGGACTCGACCCGGTACTGGATGGCCTGCCGATCTGCCGCCTCTCCCCGGTACAGCACGGCGTGGCGGTCGCTCATCGAGCGCCATGGGTCTCCCCCGAACCAGTCTCCGAAGTTGCCGTCCGACAGGTTGAAGTAGCGCCCACCCACGTTGACTTGACTCCCCGCGACCCGCCGGAGCTCGGTCGCGAACTCCAGCCCGTCCCGGTCCACGTCTTTTCGCCACGCCACATGTCCCATGTTGCCGGTGCCGAGAAGGTTGGATTCCGTGAGTCCGAACCGGCCGGTCCACGTGCCGTCGGACGCGATGCTAAGCTCGATGATCGGCTGGGTGCTCCACGCGTCCCGTGCGTGCACGGTCGCCACGAGCTTCCCGTCGACCCGCGAGGTGTCCACGTCCACCTGACGGAACAGGCGCAGGCGGCGCAGGTTCCTCTCCGTTTCATCGGCAAGCAGTGAGTCGTACGGCTGTCCCACCTCCAGCAGGACTTCCCTTTCCACGACCCGGCGCTGGGTCGTGAAGCGGAGGCTGTTCGCCAGCCCGAAGATGCCCGTCTTTTCCACTTCTTCCGGGGAGAAGACGTTCTCCGTCACGATCGCGATCGAATCGAGGACGGGGGCGAGGGTGTCCTGTCTCAGGACCTTCTCCTGCGCGCCCAGCGGGCCGGCCGCGAGAGCGAGCACGAAGCAAGAGGACGCGAATCGCGATACCGTCCTACGGAGGTGTCCCGCGCAGGAACACTCCTCCAGTGAGCCTGAGCGATACCGCAGAAGTGGCGTCAAAAATTCTCCGGATGTGAAGCAACCGGCGATCGGCGGTCCTCCGCTTCGGAACCCGGAGAACATAACTTGGTGTCGTATCGTTCACACGGAGCCGACCCGGCCGAATTAGCCCGGCTCCGCCAGTACACAAGAAGGAGCGGTAGCCATGCGTTTGCTCGGCACCATCACCGCGCTGTATCTCGTTGGGGCGTGCGGTACGCCCGAGCCGGAAACTCCGGACGCCGAGGCATCCCCGGCGCCAGCTTCTGAAATCCGTGCGTTCGGAAACGAGCCGTTCTGGAGCGTCCTCTTTTCGGAGGCCGGTGGGATCGTATACAGCCGCCTCGGCGAAGACGACGTCGTGTTCCCGTATGAGTCGCCGAGTCACGCGACACGCGATGCCCTGCGTTCCACGATCGGACCGCTGGATGATGCGGCTGGAGAGCACACGATCGAGATCGTCATCTCGGTAGAGCCTTGCCAGGACACGATGGCGGATACCGTGCATCCGATGAGAGCGATCGTCGTGGTGGACGGTGAAGAACTGCGAGGATGTGCCCGGCGACCGGCAGACGGCCCGGCGGAGGAAGCGCCCTAGCCTTCCGGCGCCTCGGGGGCGAGCCAGTTCAGAAACGTGGAAGACTCGTAGATGAGCTTTACCTCGTCCGTACCCTTCTGCACGATGACCGTGATTACCGCACCGTTCCTGGGGTCCGCCCATTGATTTGCCCATTCACCCCGTTGGTTCTGAAGCGCCGTGCAGAAGTCCTCCGTGAACGGGTAGTCGTAGTTCTCGACGGGTCTGATGAGAGGATAGGTCAGGGTCACGTGGTCCCGGTACACCCGGTACTGGGCCTCGCAGTTCCCTTCCTCCAGCTTCATCTTCACGATGTGCTGGCCCTTGATCAGGCCCTGCTCGCCGAGGATCGCGTACAGGGCCACGGCCGGCTCGCCGAGCAGGTCCTCACGGTACCCCAGGACCACGATCTCGTTGTCCAGTGTGTCGACCTGGGCAGGTTCTCCGAACTTCGCCTCGATATCCTCCGCGGACGCGCCCCAGGACATGCCGTTGAACCCGTCGATCGAGGTGGAGACGCCGGCTTGGGCCTGGAGCGATGATGCCCCGAGGGCCGAGCTCCCGAGGGTCAGGATGGCTCCCAGCAGGGCGGCTTTCATGGGTCTCTCCCGTGAGGACTCGACTTCGCTTGCGCGCAGGGGCTTCCCCGTTAAGTTATCCCCCCTTCGCACGCGAGGTTCCGGGAAAGTCGATCAACTTGAACCGGTCCGCAACGCGAGGGGTATGTCTTCTCAGGATCCCGCAGGCGATCGCTGAGCCCGTTCGGGCCGCGGATTCGGGAAGCACGAGCTCGGGTGGCGGAACTGGCAGACGCGCAGGATTCAGGATCCTGTGGGAATAATATCCCGTGGGGGTTCGACTCCCCCCCCGAGCATGAGCCCAGGTGGCGGAATTGGCAGACGCGCCAGCTTGAGGGGCTGGTGCCCGTCAGGGCGTGGAGGTTCGAATCCTCTCCTGGGCATACCTCTGCCGGACAGACGACGCGGCGTGATCGCGATCCTCGCGTGACGCCGCGTTTCGAGTGAGCGCCCGTAGCTCAACTGGATAGAGCACCTGACTACGGATCAGGAGGCTGGGGGTTCGAATCCCTTCGGGCGTACTCCTCTAACTGACAATCCCCCAATAGCTTACTCGGCCAGATCGCCCCTCCCGAGAGCGGCCATCATCCGGACAGGACCCGAAACTGGACCCGTTTCGGACAGCCGCCTGAGCCCCGTCGAAACGATCCGAGAGCCCGCGAGACATGGTCACCTCAGACCGCCCGCCCGTCTCCGGGAGGTGCTTCGGGGGTCCCGCCCGGTTGGGCTGTCGGACAACGTGTCCGAAGGTCCCGCTGCCTCACCTGATGCCTCATCTCGTTGCCTCAGTGACGGATACGCGAGACACGGCCTCGAAGAATGCTGTGCTCCCCGAAACCTGATCCAGGGCGTCTCTCACTATGGCGGGGTAGATTTGGTCCTTCCACAGGGCCCCGAGGTGGGGCGAGGAGGGACGGATGCGGAAGAGC